>Ga0222676_1000007_pt1 | contig 130260 bp, 115 predicted proteins | sample AntAcemetagen870_FD_179815 | JGI IMG/M metagenome (GOLD analysis project Ga0222676, IMG submission 179815) | Saline water microbial communities from Ace Lake, Antarctica - #870 | ecosystem: Environmental > Aquatic > Non-marine Saline and Alkaline > Saline | place: Antarctica: Ace Lake...
TCCTTCCTGGCCCCTTAGAAAAAATCTGGCGAATTGGACTAGCAAATCCGATAAATAGAGTTTTAGAAAAAATCACACCAGCCATACTGAAGCCTTACTTCAGCGTAAATTACGATGTTGTTGCTAAAAAGTAAACAACTTCTACACAAGTTGTTTTGTTAGTTATATAGAAGTCAAAAAATCATGAAACTCCTAATCGTCACCCAAGTTGTAGATGAGAATCATACCAACCTAAGCTTTTTCTTGCGCTGGATAGAAGAGTTTGCAAAGCATTGTGAACAAGTTCATGTTATCTGTCTCGAGAAAGGGGAGCACACACTTCCCAACAATGTGAAAATTCATTCGCTAGGCAAGGAAAAATCGCAAGGAAAAATTGTATATTTATTTAATTTTTACAAACTGATTTTTGGATTGAGGAAAGAATACGACAATGTGTTTGTCCACATGAATCAAATTTATACTATTCTGGGCTCAACCGTATGGCACATAATGAAAAAAAAGGTTGGGCTTTGGTATACCCACGGCTCAGTCCCTAAGTCACTTGTTGTAGCTGAAAAGTTTGTTGATGTTATTTTTTCAGCTTCACCTGAAAGTTTCAGACTAGAAAGCAAAAAACTTTTTGTAACAGGTCACGGCATAGACACCCAAAAAATATCTCCTAAAACCGTAGAGAAAGATATAGATTTGGTAACCGTCGGAAGAATAACAGAATCAAAAAATCTCATCGAGCTTATAAATATTTTAAAAGCCGTACGTAATGACCATAAGGTTTCTCTCACCGTTGTAGGTGGGGTTGTAACTGAGGAAGAGGTTACGTACCAGACTAAACTGACTCAGCATGTAAAAGAACTCGGATTAGAAGAAGAAGTTGTTTTCTTAGGCATGCAATCTAGAGAGAAAGTCTCTGACATACTAAATCGTTCAAAAGTATTTGTAACTGTTGCTCAAAACGGAAGTCTAGACAAAGCAATTCTAGAGGCTCTGGCAACAGGTCTGCCTGTAGTGTCTATGGCCCCAGGAACCAAATCGCTTATGCTAGGAGACTCCCAAGTCGAAGATTCTGAAGCCTTTATCACACAACTAAATACCGTGATAGAATCAAGTGTATATATGAGGGAAGCTAATGTGGCCTTCGTCCGCAAAAACCACAGTATAGAATCACTGATTCCCAAAATTTTAAATAGCTATTAGATGGAATATAAAAAACAAGTAGAAAAGAGTCATTATTCGTTCGAGAGTTATTTCTACCCTGGTCGGTGGATGAGTTACTGGTATCAAGCAAAGGAGATCTTAAAAAGAGAGAAAATAAAGTCGATTTTAGATGTTGGTCCAGGAACAACTGTCTTAAGAGATTCTTTAAAAATTCACAAACCTGAGCTTGATTATAAGACTCTCGATATTGCTGAAGATTTAAAACCAGACTTGGTAGGGAGCATTGTAAACATTCCTGCACAAGATAACTCAGTCAATCTAGTATCGGCTTTTCAAGTTTTAGAACACATTAAATTTTCAGATTTTGAGAAAGCTCTTATAGAGATGAAAAGAGTCTCAAATAAATACGTTTTCATTAGTTTGCCTCATTATGGACCGTCATTAGAATTCAGTCTTAAAATACCTCACTTCAAGGTATTCAGATTTGCTTTAAAGTTTCCTCGTCCCAAGAAACATGTTTTTTGTGGACAACATTATTGGGAAATAGGTAAGAGAGGTTATTCAGTTCGTAAAATAAGAAAAATAATTAGCCAGCATTTTGTTATACTCGAGGAGTACATCCCATTCGAGAATCAATACCACCGATTTTATATAATGAAGATTAAGTAAAATATTTATGTCTAACGATGTGTCAGATTTTAAAATAAAATGTAGTGTTGGTATATTGACCTTCAACAGTGGTGATAATTTAGAAAAATGTCTCAAGTCATTATCAGATTTTGACGAGATAATAGTTTGTGACGGGGGAAGTGCAGACAGTACTGTAGAAATTGCCAAAAGTTTCGGATGTATAATTCTGAAACAAGAGGATAAATTCAAGTATAAAAACAATAAAATATCTAATTTTTCTGGGGTTAGAAATCAAATTTTAGATAAAGCCAGCCACGATTGGTTTTTGGTAGCTGATTCAGATGAGTATCTCACCGAAGGGGTTGTTAAAGAAATATCCATGATAGTTTCTGCTAATGACGAGAATGAGCCTAAGTATTTTAGTATGCTCAGGAAGTATGAGGTCGATGGAAACGTTATTGATTATGCTGGTACTTATCCAAACTTCCAGCCTAAATTTTTCAACAAAAAGTTTGCAACTATTTTTTTAGGCGAAGTGCACGAAAAAGTCTACCCCAATAAAGGAGTAAAAACAGGATATATAATGGAGCCAACTATTGTCCCAGTAACTATTGATTACAGAAAGCTGAATGATAAGTTTGCTTATTATCTACAAATAGATAGAGAGCGAAGTAGAGACATGAAAAGAAGTAATTTACTAAAGTCCATTTATGTAAACTTGAAAGGGGTGCTTGGTAGGTGGTTCAGGGTGTTTAGAAATAGGATGCTTCATTCTGGGAACCACATGTCTTTGACATTTGAATATGTCTCCACGGTTTACTCGTTGAGACTAGCTGTTCTTTTTTTTGTTGCTCTGCTAAAGAAACAGTAAACTTTGTACGTTTCTGCTATTGTTTTGTTCTATTATGAGTGTTGTCGTTAGTGATGTTATAGTTAAATTTATATATGAAAATGATATTTTACATTTTTGGTAATTTGTATGGAAGATTATTTGGCTGGAGTGCTTTGCAACATTTTCATCATGCATTGATTAATTTGTCGCTACATTCTCTTGGGTATGGGAATTCATACAATGAATCTTTTACTGGGGAGGATTGGTTTATTAAAAAAGTTTTGGCTCCCACCAATCCCGTAACCGTAATAGATATTGGTGCGAATGTGGGCAATTACAGTAAAAAGATACTAAAAGAAACGTCCGCAAGTATTTTTGCTGTAGAGCCAAACACGGCTTCTTACCTTAAGCTGCGTGAACTGCCAAACAGGGTAACAAAATTAAATTTAGCAATTTCTGATTATGATGGACAAGGAGAACTTAATTTTAGAACAGATTACGATGAAAGAGCTACTCTAGATAATAGGCTAAAATTAAGGAATTCATCCTCAGTCAAAGTATCAACCCTAGATACTGTCATAAAAAACAATAAAATCAGAAATATAGATTTTGTTAAAATAGATACGGAAGGTTTTGAAAAAGAGGTTATAACAGGCTTTGGAAATCTTCGTCCTAAGTTTATACAATTTGAGTTCAATATTGATCATCTGCACAGACAGATAACGTTGTTAGAAATTTCAAAATTATTGCCAAATTATACCCTCTACAGACTTTTGCCACATGGGTGGCTAAAAATCAACCCAGAAAAATTTCTAAACAACATTTTTATGTTTTGTAATATAGTAGCTGTTAGAGAAGAATAATAACTTTATTGTATATACTTTAGTTTTATTAAATATCATGAACCATAATTCTAAGTATCAAATAAAATGTAGATCAGGTTATGTCTACCTCTAAAACTCTCAGTCGCAAAGTTGGCGAAGGAACTTTTTGGATGTCTCTAGGAAGTGTTTTAACTAAAGTTATTGGAATCACGTATTCTATCATTATTATAAGCAGATTATCTGTCTATGAATATGGTCTGGTAGAATTGTCTCTTTCGATATTGCCAATGTTAAGTCTTTTGAGTCTGACGGGTTTGTTGCCAGTGATTACAGCTGATTTGGTTTTCTTGAGTACAAACAATAAGATTAATGATATGAGAAATTTGCTGTCCTCATATATATCAATAAGAATATTATTGTCTATAGTGGCGATATTCCTTCTGCTGGGGGCAACTGTGGTTTTTGATAATTACTTCCATGAAGATATTATATTAATGGTTCGATTATTAGTTTTTTCACTAATAATTAGTCCGCTGAAGTCATTAATATTTATTTCATACAGCATCACTCATGATTTCATGAAGTTGTCTCTATTTAGTCTGTCTGGAGAAGTAATAAAGTTGGCTTCAGTGATTGTTTTATTTACAGTATTAGACTATGGACCCCTAGTCGCTATTTTGGCTTTTGTAATATCTGATGTTTTGACGGGTCTGCTGTTTTCCCCCGCTCTATTCAGCATGAAGAAGGCACTGCTAGCTAACGTCATGCTAACTGACTATATCTTTAAACCTCTTCATGTTTTAAAGAACCATGCAAAATGGAGCGTACTGCAAGGTGGAATTTACTTCTTTGGTCAAAATATAAGGCTTTGGATAATACAGTTTTTCTTAGGGACTCAAGCAGTGGGTATATACGGAGTAGCTATGGGTATGTTTCAGCATGTATCCTCATTGTTTCCTCTCTCAAGGGTTATTGCGCCAATAATACCTGCTTATCTAGATGATAAAAGTAGACTCACTCAGTTTATAAATTCTGCAATTAAGTATCAATTATCCATATTGATATTGTTTGCTGTAGGATCAATTATCTTTGTACCATTTTTGATAAACGCCTTTTTTCCAGAGTACGTCACGGCTTACCCTTTGTTTGTATTGCTTACCTTAACTCTAATACCAGGAAGCTTCAGTCGTATTTTTGAGACAGCATTTCACGCTCTTAAGTTACAAAAAAATCTATTCACATCGAATTTAGTGCTATTTGTTATGATTCTCATAATTTTGCCAGCATCGATATATTTGTTTGGACTGTATGGAATTGCAGTGGAGTTTTTTATAACAGGTTCTATTTATACCCTCGGTAGATATAGAGTATTGAAGAAGATTATACAAAATTATTGTTTCCCGCCCAGTCTACTTTTCAACCTTTCTACAACCGACCGTATTCTATTTTCTAAAATAAGAAAATTTGTAATTAATAGAATCCAATTGATTACAAACAAAATATGAAAATCTACTATTTTAGCTTCACAAGGTTTCCTTCAGAAAAAGCTCATTCTTTATACATGGCCAAAGTCTGTGAGTCTTTTGCAGATTTAATGCCAGGCGGTGTAACTTTGGTGGTACCTCGGAGATTAGGTTGCGTTAAAGAAAAATGGAATACTTTTTATGGTGTCAAAAATAATTTCAAAGTTATTAAACTTCCATGCATAGATTTATTCTATTTATCAAATTTCTTAAGGACGTATACTTTCTATTTAGCATTCTTTTCTTTTCTTTTCTTTTCTTTTCTTTTTACTATATTAAAAGTTACCAAACAGTCTTTTGTGATTACAAATGATGCGCTAGTGGCTCTGGCACTTACATGTGTCCATAAAAAAGTAGTCTATGAAATGCATGATTTTCCGCAGAGGAGTCTTTGGTTGTACCGAAGTGTGTTTAAGAGAGTCTGGAGAATCCAAACAAATAATTATCAAAAGCAAAAATTTATCACAAAACAATTCGATGTACCGAAAGAAAAAATGTACACAGCTCACAACGGTGTAACTATCACAGATTTTGATATGAACCTATCTCAAGAAGAAGCGAGAAAAGAATTAGGATTAGATCCTCACGATAAAATTGTTGTATATACTGGCCATTTGTATGACTGGAAAGGGGCAGATATATTAGCTGAAACAGCAGCAGGTTTGCCGGGTATACAATTTCTATTTGTAGGAGGTAGTCCTTCGGATGTTATAAGTATGCAAACTGAATATTTAGAGTCCAAAAATATAATGTTTATGGGGTATAAACCTCACCAAGAGATTCCGTTATATCAGAAGGCTGCAGACGTCTTAGTTGTGCCTAATACAGCCAAGATGGACATTTCACGCCTCCACACATCCCCCATGAAGATATTTGAATATATGGCTAGCCAAACACCCATTGTCGCAGCAAACATACCTTCAGTCAGAGAAATATTGAATGAAAGAAACTCAATCTTATTTATCCCTGATAAGGTTCAATCACTAGAACTGTCTATTCTCAAAGCACTTAATTTGTCAGTAGGAGAAAAGAGTGGTCTCGTGACAAAGGCCTTTGTTGACGTACAAAAATATTCCTGGAAAAAAAGAGCTTCGAGAATAATGAAACTAATTACTTGATGTGTCTTAAGATCAATCCTCTCTATATCTAAATACTGCATTTCTAAAACCTTTGTTCCACTGTTTTTCTTCCAAACCAACTATAAATTCGTAGCCTATGTTTTTCATCATAGATATGGTTACACCTTCTGTGACTTCAGTTATTATCAAAGGCTTATTTTTTTTAATTAATTCTTTTGCTCCTAATAATGCCAGCTCTTCGTATCCTTCGACATCAATATGAATTAAGGCAATTTTCCTTTCTTTTGGTATAAAGTCATCAAGCTTTTTAACCTGAATTTTTTGAGTTTGTAGATTCTCTGACTCAACTATTCTAGAAGTCCCACCGAGGGTTCGTGATTGATTTTCGTTTCTTACTAATAGATTGAGAGTTGCGTTTATTTCTCCTATGCCAAAATTAAAAAGTTCTACTTTGTTTAGTTTGTTTTAAGAGTATTGTTATTTCTGCACAACGGAAGCTTTCAAGTTTCGGCTCGAAAGCCCATAACTTAGAATCTTTTGACAGGGTGTCTGATAGCCCTGGAATCGTGTCGCCAAAATAAGCACCCGCGTGTATTATGTCCCCAGATAAATTTAAAGCTTTGATATATTCGAGGGTTTTTTCTTCGTACTGTTCACCGCGGTATGTTGTCTGGACAGGTTCGTCAATTTTGCATGAATTAGGAGTACAAAATGCACCGTATTTATTGTACGCAATTGTACACTCTAGAGAATTATTATTTTGTGATTTTATGTAGATAGGATGATCTATAACCCCTCCGCCCTTTATTTTAACAATTATTGCTACAATACTTCTTGGTAGATTGTTTATTAAAAACAACCTGATACTTTTAACATTCTTTGCTGAGCTGTTCATTCGTACAATAATACATGAATTGTCTAATAATATGTAATAAAAGATAGTTTTAATTAAAATTTGCTATAATAACGACTTGTATAACCTTATGACCATTTCTAATCAATAAGATATATGCATTTAAACTTCATTAAAGATGTTTACAGGATTCTATTTCGGCGCCATTTAAAATTGGCTCAGAGACTGATGCTAATTAAAGCCTTTGTGTTGTTAAAGATAAGACATAAAAAAGCATCCAAGCATGACCCTGAAACACCGATAAAATTTTTGAACTATAAAGTATATACTGATAACTTTGGTGATTTCTTTGCTACTTTCAATGAAATCTTCATAAAAGAAGAGTATTTCTTTTCTGGCTACCTACAAATTGATACGGTTATAGATGCAGGGGCAAATATAGGGCTGGCAACTCTTTATTTCAAATGGCTCAACGATAAGGTGAGGGTGATAGGGTTTGAGAGGGACGAGGATACTTTTTATTATTACAACAAGAATGTGATTGAAAATAATTTGAATGATGTACTGGTTAATAATTTTGCTGTTGGCGGGGAAGAGTCCGAACTACTGTCTTATGGCTCACACAGAGCTACGACAATCTACAAAAATATAGCAGATTCACTTCCAGAAAAAGGAGAACCAGAGAGAGAAAAAACTGTCCAAGTAAAAAAACTTTCAAATTTCCTGCAGACAGGATTACAAATTCATCTAAAGATGGACATTGAAGGTGCTGAGATTGATGTTTTGCATGAACTTCAAGATGAAGGGCTCTTGTCAGGTTTGACAAGCATGATATTCGAATTCCATTTTAACGAAGAAAGTAAGTATCTAGAGGTAAAGAGTCTCTTGGAAGCAAATACTTTTTTTGTTGAGAGAGGTGCTTTACAAAAAAATGGAAATTTCATGATTTCTGCAGTTTCTAAACATTAGTGATATAATGGCATTTCAACTTAATGGAATATGAACTACGCACAAGAAAAAGTAGCTAAACGATTTGGAACAAACAAACACTACAATAGTGCTTTGTTAATAGAGTCTGGCCTGGAATCTATTAACCAATACAAAAACAAATTTACTATTAGTAATAGTGCTACCTATGATGCTTTTGAACCGCGTCCGGAGCAAAGATATAGGCATTTGGCAAAATATCATAGGAGTTTCCTCGTAGGGAAAGTGATAGATATTGGAAGTAGGAGCTCAGAGCTGTTGGAGCGTTTAACCCAGGTCAAGGCTTCTTTAGTTGACAAACATAACAAGGATTTACCTGATTGGGATTGGGAGAAAGACAATGTACCTGCTGCTGATTCTTCGTATGACACTGTAATTTGTTACGATACACTAGAACACATTGATAATTTTCATGAAGGTTTTACAGATATTCTTCGCCTGTCAAAAAATAACGTACTGATTTCCTTACCAAATAATTGGAAGAAGGCATTAAATGAGTTTATAAAAGGACGTGGGCGTTGGGAATCATACGGTATACCTCCTGAGGCACCTCACGATAGGCATAAATGGTTCTTTAACACAGAGGATATAGAAGACTTCATTTATTACAATGCTGCAGAAGAACGAGGCAACTATGAAGTTGTGGACGTAAAATACAACATCCCCAAAACCATTTTTAGAATAAAGTTGCTCTACCCTATATTGCAGTTACTATTGCCTGAGCATCACTTTAAAAACTTGTTCGTAGAAACAGTGTTTGTAGTTTTGAAAAAGAAATAAATAAAATCCCAGCTCATGGCTGGGATTTTATTTATTTGGTCATCCATTGAGGACGGATTGTGTATTTTGTTTGAGGGGTAGAATCTTTGATTGATTCCAAGAAATTCTGGTCGTAATAGTACATTTTGTTTTCTTTGTATGTGTGGGCTGCGTAGCCGAATGTAGACATGATTCTAGGGTTTGTCTTAGCTACTCCTCCATAGTGTAGCCCGTTGGTGTCACAGAACATTATTGAACCTGCTCTGCCTGTCATAGGTTTAACATCATCACTTTTTACTTTTTGTTCAACCTGACCTTTTTCAGGGTATGAACCCCTAGGTGGTTTTTGGGGAAATAGTTTTGAGTATGGATGGTTCTGAGTTGGAGCTGAGTGTGGTACATATGTAAACGGTCCTGAGTTTTCGTCTATATCGTTTAGATAAGTAAACACCTTAACGACTTTTTGTTCTTGTGGATCCCTGTGCCAGTTTTGGGAATTTGATAAATCACCATCGTTAACCGGTATGGTTTTTTGTAGAGTGAAGTATAAAAGGGAAGTGTACATTTCCATATAACTATTAACTACATCTAGGATAACTGGATTTAATGCTGTTTCAAGAAAGGGGTTATTTATATCCAGCTCTGTTACTTCGTCCCAGTAGTCCACCAAAAATTTCTTTTTATGATTAGTAGAACCAGAGTTCTCGCACTGAGTTGCAAAGTTGTTGAGTGTTTCCAGGAGGTTTTGCTGTGGGAATAGTTCGTCAAGTGTGGCCGTGGCAATGCCTGTGGCGTGCAAATCAGCTAGTATCCTCGATTGCACTTCGTTCAATACAGGCTGGCTTTTATTAAACTTTGAAACACTTTTGTGATTTAGTATTTTCCAGATTGGTATTGGGTACTTTACTCTAGCTAAGACATTGAATAGATTTCGGTTGATTGTGTGTTTGATGCTCATAGTTATTAGGTTATTGTTTTCTTAGATTATAACACTGGGTAAGTCACTAACGTTGCCATTTTGGGTTCAGGGCTTCTTGAGCAGCAGTCTGGTCAGACAATTTAGATCTCAATGCTTCTGGGTAGGAATAGTTAATGTTTTCACGAAAAGATGGTGCCCCAAAACCAAAGGTAGACATAGTGCGTACGTTTTCGTTTGAGTAGCCTCCCCGATGCAAGCCAGTTGAGTCACAAAAAATAACAGTCCCAGCTTTGCCGACAATAGCTTTCCGGTCGCTCTCAGGTATATGTGCCTCAACCACCTCTGCTGAATAGTAGCCTCGAGAAAGAGCTGTTTGTGGTGCCACATGTCCATATTTTTTCTTGCGGGTTGATTTGGATACGTACATAAATGGGCCAGAGGTTTCGTCAACATCGTTGAGATATATATAGACACGACAATTTTTTTGTTCTTGAGTGGCACGATGCCAGTTCTGGGAGTGGGAAGGTAATTTGCTTCCAGATAATTTTGTACGGCGTACAGAATAATAAAATAATCTACTGTACATACCCATATAACTATTAACTACGTCTAGTATGTTTGGGCTTATAGCTATGTTAAAGAATGGTACTTCTGTACCCAAGTCTGGCACCTCAGCTAAAAGATCTTCCAAAAAAGGTTTTTTCTTATTTACATAATTACGATGAGCTCGCTTCTCAAGGTAGTTATTCAATTCAGCAAGAATATCTTTGTCAGGGAACAGTGTCTCTAAGTCAGTGACAGCAATTCCTGTTTGGTTGAGCTTGCTCAATATACTTGTCTGAAGTACTGATAATTCAGGACGATTACTTTCAAACTTTTTTATTGAGCCACTATTTAAATACCTCCATGCAGTAACGTTGTATTTTAATGTTGAATACAGGATAAATAGCTTACTTCTGATATTAAAACGTATGTCCCTTATTTTTCTTTTAGTGCTTTTTTTCACTTATGTATTATAGTGGTAGTTAATAGGACGTCAATGACTGAGCTAAATATTTAATCATGATAGAGCAAAAAACGATACTAGTTGTAATTTCAAAGAACATAATGCGCCGTAATATTCTCGAAACTGAGTTTTGGCCTTCTTTTGTAAATGAGATGAGAGATCACCGTATTATTCTAGTGGGTGAGTTAGGTGAGGAGGAAATGTACAAGAATAAGTTCGGTGCACCTAATGTGGTTATAGAAACAGTTCAAAGCGTAAGCTTGTCTTTGTGGCACCGTTTTGTTTTATTTCTTGTGAGAACTGGAACTAATACTCACGGGGTAAGACTTTACCGCAGAAGAGCCTATACTATGGGTCAAGCAACTCTCCCTGCCACTATAGTTAAGGCTTGCATTGCCGGTACTGTAGCAAGATTTTCTCTATATCATAATTTTGTTAGATATTTATACGGAAAACTTTCATTACAATGGATTGAGGATTTATTTGAAAAATACAAACCAGACACAATCTTCGCGCCAGCATTAGTAGACATAAGTTACGATGCCTTAATAGGAGCAACGGCTAAGAGGAGGAGAGTAAAGGTTATCGGTATGGTGAGAAGTTGGGATAATATGGCAATCCACGGCCTGTTGCCCCTCGTTCCAGATGTATTTATATTTCAAAATAAATTTTTGGAGAAATGTGCAACCAAACTCCAGTCAATGGATTTGAATAAAGTGAGAACTAGCATTGTTGGTTTACCACATTATGATTATTATAAATTCCCGGAGTCATACATAAAATCTAGAGAAGTATTCTTACAAGAAAACGGCTTAGATCCAACAAAGAAATTGATCTTACTAGGAGGTTTTGATTTTTATTGGAGTGAAGATGTTTTACCTAAACAACTTGATGAAGCTATTGGTGACAGAAAACTTAACGCTCCAGCACAAGTAGTATTCAGGCCACATCCTAGTACACCTTTTAAAATTGCAGATTATAAAATTGATGAATTAAATAACACGATACTGAATGCCCCTTTCCTTGATAAAAGTACGGCTTTTGGAGACAAAGACTTCTTTATTAATCTGGTGTACCATTGTGATGTTCTTATCAACGTTGCTTCCACTCTGGCTATAGATGGTGCTGTGTTTGATAAACCTGTTATCTGTATTAATTTTGACGACAGTAGCAAGAGTCTTCCAAAATGGAAGCAGGTAGGCAGACTATTTGATAGCTTTGACCATTACGAGGCATTAATGAAAACTGGTTGTGCAAAGGTATCATGTTCATTTGAAGAAATGATCCAAGATATCAACAATTATTTGGATGATCCAAACCTACACAATTCAAATAGGCTTAAGGCAATAGATGAATTTGTAGCACCGTTCGAAGGGGACTCTGGCAGAAGGTTGTTGGATCAAGTTTTAGAGGAGATTAACAGCGGTCGGTAACTTATATTAGTTACATGGTACTGATATATAACACAGATAAGTATTAATAAACATCATGGACAACAAAGATATATTTAAAGATTTATTCGTCTTGGAGCTGGCTCGTAATCACTGGGGAAGTGTTGTTCGTGGCAAGGAAATAATTAAGCAATTTGCTAAAATAGTAAAGAAAAATAATGTCCGGGCAGCTATAAAACTTCAAGCTTTTGATACAGAAAATTTTGTCCATAAAGATTTTTTACCTAAAGAAGAAGATGTTAAAGATGGGGAAAATAATCAGGCTCCAGGTTCATATGCTAGATATATCAAGAAAACCCTAGCTACTCGATTGAGCGATCAGGAATTTGGGGAGTTAGTCGAAACAGTCAGAAGCGAAGGTTTAATTACAATGGTGACTCCATATGATGAGCGGTCTGTAGATTTGTGTGAAGAGCTGGGTGTGGAAATAATGAAGCTGGCTAGTTCAGACACAGGCTGCTTAACTCTGGTTGAAAAAGTTATTAAGTTAGGTCGGCCAGTTTCAATCTCAACTGGTGCTGTAAATCTAGCTCATGTCGACAGAGTTGTTGACCTGGCTAATAATAACAACGTGCCTCTTTTAATAAACCAGTGTGTATCAAACTATCCATCAGAGGATGAAGATCTTCAAATGAACCAAATAGACTTTTGGAAAAAGAGGTATCCAGAAAACTCAATTGGATTTTCTTCGCACGACTTTACTGATATCACTCGCTCGCACATAGTAGCTGTAGCTAAAGGGGCTGTGAGTTTTGAAAGACATATAGATATAGAAACCGACGATCAGACTGTTCAGAAATACTGTATCATCCCTGAGCAAGCAAATGCTTGGTTTAAGTCTCATCATGTAGTTAAGTCTATGTTGGGACAAGAGACTGATTCTGTTCGTACTATGACCGATATAGAAGCTGGCTACATCAAGAGTGTAAACCGAGGTGTTTACGCACTTCGTGACTTAGAAGAAGGATATGAATTAAATTACAAAAACATGGGAAAGGATTTTTACCTAGCTATCCCACTGCAAGAAGGACAAGTGTCATCAAGTGAAATAGATGTTCCTATGCAGGTCAAGAAAGTTATCAAAGCTCACGAAGCAGTTATCTCGGAAGATATTAAAAAAAATAAATGACCCAAAAATGCGACAATTTTTCTGTAGGAGTTATCATCAAAAATTCAAAAGATGAACTCCTTTTAATTGAGAGAGAAAAGTTCCCTCATGGCTTCGCTCTACCAGCTGGTCATATTGATGCATTCTCCTCACCAGAAGCTTGTGCCATTGGAGAAGTTAAAGAAGAAGTTGGATTGGATATAAATAATTTGAAACTTTTATATGAAGGAGAACATCGTAATGTCTGCAGAAGAAAAGGAGGAAATCATCATTACTGGTATGTATATGAAGCCGATTTCTCGGGGGGTCTGATTCCTAGTCAAGAAGAGACAAAAAATGTATTTTGGTGTGGCAAAGAGCTTCTGCGTAATCTTTACGAACGCACTATAGAATATAAGTCTGATCTTATATCTGATGTTGAATGGGAAAATAATCCAGGCTTAGAACCGGTTTGGTGTGACTTGCTAAAAAGTATTGGGGTACTGCAGGACCAAGACTAAATTTATATAAGGGTCAAATCACCGTTAAGAATGTTGTCTGGATTGACCATGGCATGAATTTCATCAGAATAGGGCACATCCTCAGGTATTGGGTTCATTAGGTATATTTCTTTATTTGCTACGTAAGCAAAACCTATTTCCATCAATGTGTTTCCTCCTATGTAATTCTGCACCCCCTTTTTTTCATAGTTTAATACAACGATACCATCGCTTTCCATAATTGAGTTGTACCACCATCTGATGTAATCATTTTCTATCTTCGTTTTTGCGTGCTCACGGAGTTCTGACTTATCATGCACTTCTTCCCAAGAAGTTTTACTATATTCAAACATGTCCTCATGAATTACAGGGTTATGATTAAGTTTCCTCAAGTCGTTATAAGTCTGGACAAATTTATCTGCTACTGAGATACTTCCGATTAAAGTTAATTTCATATTATTGGCTAGTATAGTAGTAAATTACGCACGATTCAAGTAAGTTGTATGCTCAACTGGTTGTACTCAGATATGATAAGTTTAATTTTCTGTAGTATATTTAAGATAAATAATTTAATGTATGAATATACCCGAAACATTCCCTTGCGTAATTCCTGCTCGTTACGAGTCATGTCGTTTTCCAGGAAAACCATTGAAGATGATTGATGGTAAGTCAATGATTAGTCGAGTGTATGACAATGCTATGGCTTCAAAGTTGGCTGAACCTGTTGTGGTAGCTACTGACGATGAAAGAATTTATGATCACTGCAAAGAAGAAGGGATGAACGTAGTGTATACGTCTTCAGAATGTGAGAATGGTTCTGTAAGGGTGGCTGAAGTAGCAGAAACAATGAATGAACCGTACTTTTTTGAGTTACAAGGCGATCAGCCTTTAGTTAACTCAGCGGTTATTGATGAATTTCTAGCTAAAGCCAGAAAAGAAGTGGTGGAAGATTCACGTATAGACATAGTTCAACCATACGCTCCTGTGACACCAGAAATGATTCAAGACAAAGATGTCGTGAAGGTGGTTGTAAGTAAAAGCGGTAAATTTTTGACATTTACTCGTCACCCCCTAGAAACCGGATACAGGACTCTAGGTTTATACCTCTGGAAAAGAGAACCTCTTTTGAAGTTTAATCATATGGAAATCTCTGAATTAGAGAAAGCTGAAACATGTCACCTGGTTCGGTTTGTTCTCAATGACTTAGTTGTGCAAGGGATTGAAATAGATGATACAAACTGGATTGAAGCAGATCGTCCAGAACATATAGCTCAGATAGAAAAAATAATAAAAGAAAAGAAAGTGTAGTATTTTACTATGAAAGCACCCACAAAAATAAAAAATTCTATTAGTAAATTTTCACCAGGGAAGATCAAGGTACTTGTTTTTGATGTAGATGACACTATTACTCGAGGTACTTTAGGTATTAAAGTTGACTGCTTCAAAACACTTTTCCCAGATAAGCTGGACTTGCTGCAAGAAGCTCGTGAAAAATATGAATTTACTGGAAAGGGAGATAGATACAACATCATTGCCCATGTTCTAGGGGAATCTCAAGAAAATTGTCGTTACAACGAACTGATTGTGATACTTGCAGACAAATTTGAAGGAATGATTCAAGATTCGATAAGAGAGCGGGCTATACATCCTGATGACCTGGAGGTACTTATCAGGATTAAAAATAATTTTCCTGGTCCTGTATATATTTTATCAGCAACCCCTCAAGATTCGGTGAGGAATAATGTCAAATACTTTGAATCTATTTACCCAAAACTCGAAGGTATGTTTACTAAAGTGATTGGTAATCCTATGGAAGGTGGTAAGGCCGGAGAATTACTCAAAATAGCAGTAGCAAATAATTTGAACACGAGCGAACTTGTAATGATTGGTGATGGCGGCAGTGATTATAATGGTGCCAAAGAATCAGGCTCTCAGTTTATTGGAATAATGCCAGAGCCGACCCTAGCAAAATGGACAGATGAGCAATTTCCTAAACTTAGATCCATTTCTGAGCTTTCATATTTCAAAACTAAACAATAATATATTGTGTGTATGTTATGTAGGTTGTGATAGATTGTGGGTTCACGTAAGGGATGCAAAATGAAAGAAATTAAGTATAGGCCCCATATTGATGGATTGCGAGCTGTTGCAGTTATTGCTGTTTTTTTGTTTCATTTGTTACCAGATTACTTTCCTGGGGGTTACTTAGGTGTAGATGTTTTTTTTGTTATTTCGGGTTTTGTTATAACTCAGTCTTTGTATAAGAATTACATAAAGACTGGGAAGGTTGATATAAAAAAGTTTTATTTTCGTAGATTTTGGCGTTTGTATCCTGCTCTTTTATTTATGGTGTCGTCTACTACGGTAGCTTATATTTTTTGGGGTTTTCTGTGGGATACGAATTTATTTATTAAGAGTAGCCTCTCGTCTATATTTGCCTTTTCCAACCTATATTTTATAAAGCATGGCGACAATTACTTTGATCAAGGGTCTATCAACCCATTGGTACACACTTGGTCTCTAGGAATCGAGGAGCAGTTCTATTTGGTGTACCCGATAGGATTGCTCCTGTTGCTTCTCGTGTTTAAGCGGGCAAAAGTTAGGGAGCTATTGCTTGGCCACTCATTGCTCGCAATGACAACTATTTTATATGTGTGCTTTGTTTATTTTTCTGGTGAAATATGGGGAGATTACTATTGGCCGATTGCTCGTTTTTGGGAATTGTTTGCTGGCTGCACTTTGTTTTTTTATAGTACCAAGTATCCTCTTACCAAAATTAATAATTTGGCGGTCTTGGTCGGGCTGGCATTAGTTGCAGGGTCCATGATATTTAAACCAATTATTGATAACTTACATGTTGAGACCCTGTTGGCTGTTTTGGGTACAGTAGCTGTTATCTATGGAGGACTGATTGATAAGTTAAGGGTCACTAAATTTTTGACCTACAAGCCTGTTCTCCATGTAGGGGTTTTGTCGTATTCCTTTTACCTATGGCACTTGCCAGTAATATATTTTTTGAGTCTTTATGCCAACACTCTGGCTTATTTATTATTGAGTCCGATATTTTCCCTGTTGTTAGCTGAGTTTTCTTATCGTTTTGTCGAGTCAAAATTTAGATATTCAAAGTTTCCACAAATTAATTTTAAAAAGCTCATAAAAATTGGAACTCTATTATTTGTTGGTTTAATTATATTATTATCGAATATTGGTGTTAAACAGATAACATTCAAGATAAACACAACTCTAAACAGTTTTGGTGAAATAATAAAACCAATAAACTATATAGAAAGAAAGGCTAATTTGGGAGAGAGAATTAAACCTAAATACACACTAGGAGGCAAAGATGTAATTAATGGATGTAATGAAAATCTTTTAAAAACATCGGATGGTATTTTCAATAAATGTTTATTGAAAGTAGATAGCCAATCCCTGATTTATCTAACTGGAGATAGTCATGCGACTCATCTCTTGCCTGCTATTGAGGGAGCAGGTTTAGCTGCTGATATTTATTTCCAAGGACACCCACGAGATAATTTTATTGATAAACAAGTGTCTACTATTACAAATACAGAAGCAACTTTAAATAAAAAAACTCAGTTAGAGGAATTTTCTAAGTCGTACAGTGATATATTCCTGGTGACATCATTTTTCTTAAGTCCTTATGAAAAGCAATTAAATTTAACTAAGAAAAAATTTGTTGATTACATTGAGTCTTATAAAGACCTTGCGACAATAATCTTCATCGCACCGACACCTGTGTTTAAAACTGGCCCCGCTTCTTGTGTTGCTGTGGGGGTTAACTGCTATCTAGATGTTGAAACTGATGCTCTTCGGAGAGAGAAAACTTTAGATATGTATAAAGAGCTCGAGCAAAGATATAAAAACGTCTATCTTTATGAGCCGTACACAGGTTTGTGTGAAGCTAATGAATGTAAAATATACGATAAAAAGAAGGACTTTCTTTTGTATAGAGACGACAACCACATCAGTGTGGAAGCTAGTGTAACTCTTTCTCCTGACTTTGAAAAATGGTTTATTTCTGAGTTCGGCAATCTGAAGTAAATTACAAAATTGTGTTATTATCACAAAACTATGGCAAGGGTAATACTGTCTGAATATGCGGCCAAGAGACTATTTTCTAAGGATGATTCATGTCCGGGTATTTCCGTTGATAAAAATACTGACCTAAAAAGCATAAAACTGAAGAAGGGTAAATATGTTGTAAAAGTTGATGATGGAACGAAAAAAAGAAACAAATTAGGTTTAATCAAAATTGACCTCTCGGAAAAAGAGGCTGTTACACAAGCTGACAAGTTTTTGCGTGATGGGCACTGCAGAGTTTTGGTTGAACCACAGATCATTCATGCTGCTACCGAAGAAAAATATATTAGTTTCAATCTCGTACGAAGTGGTGTCGAAGTGCTGTGTTCCAACAATGGTGGAAATGATGTAGAAAATAATAAAATCAAGAGTTTTCTAATCAAACGTTCTGATTTTTTAGATTCGACTCTGCCTCAAGAGATTGACATTCCAGAGGGCGTATTAAAACTAGTAATTTCAGTGATGAGAGAATATAATTTTTCGTTCATAGAAATAAATCCGTATATTATTAACAAAAATATAGGCCTGGTCTGCTTAGATCTAGCTGTGGAGTTGGATTCAGTTAAGCTTCATACATTGCCATCTTGGGTACAAAACCATATACAAGGAAAAACAATCTCTCATGAATCAGAAGAGTGTGTGAAGCGTCTAGACACTAGAACAACATCCACATTTTCTTTAACTGTTCTTAGCAAAGATGCAGAAATATTCACCCTTTTGTCTGGTGGCGGTGCCAGCTTAGTCGTGTTGGATTCTTTGGTAGAGAATAAACTCCAGTCATTTGTGGGGAATTACGGTGAATATAGCGGTGCTCCAAATCGGACAGAAACAAAACTGTACACAAAAGAGATTTTAAAATTATTATTTACCTCAAAAGCTAAAAAGAAAGTTTTGATAATAGCAGGCGGGGTGGCTAATTTTACTGACGTTACAACTACCTTCGAAGGGATAGTTGATGCTTGTTCAGACTATCTTGATGAGTTTACTTCGCAGTCTGTCATGGTGCAAGTGAGGCGCGGAGGACCTAGACAGGAGCAGGGTCTAAGACACTTAGATAATTTTTTCAAGACTAACAATATTAAAGCAGACGTGTCAGACCCCAGCGTATCTCTATCTCAAATTGCTGTTAACGTAAGAAAATACATATAATTATGAACAATTTCTCTAATACAACAAAAAATAAAGTTTTGGTTGCTGGAACACATTCAAAGATCATCCAATCCATCCTTGATTTTGATTTTGCTAGTGGAGCAGATGTTCCCAATGTTTCTGCAATTGTAGGAGGTGCTAATAAATCACACAAATGTTGGTTTGGAGATAATGAAATTTTGCTTCCAGTTTATGCCAGTATTAAAAAAGCTTATGAAGCTGGCGTACAAGCGAACTGGCTTCTAAATATCACTTCAGCAAATAGTGCCAAAAAAGTAACTGAATTATTTTTTGAATGTTACCCCGATGCAACAGGAGCACATCTATTTTGTGAAGGTTTGTCAGAACAAGATGCATTGTCTCTAGTAGAAAGATTCGGCTCAACTAAACTTATTGCAGGAGCTTCTGGAGTAGGTCTAATAATTCCCGGAAGTCTGAAGCTTGGCGCAATTGGTGGAGTATTTGGCGGGAACATAAATCTTTTAAGTAAACAGACAGGAAACACTGCTGTCATTTGTTCTTCTGGAGGAATGGCCAACGAGTTGATTGATGTACTACTTAGAAGTGGTGGTTGTCCGAGTTTTGCTGTTTCGTTTGGCGGTGACAGGTTTCCTGTTACCTCACCAGTAGATTGGTGCTTAGTAGCTGAGTCAGACGAAAGAACAAACCAGATTGTATTCTTTGGGGAGCTAGGAGGCTTAGATGAGTATGATATAGCTGAGGCAGTTAAGTCTGGAAAAATCAAAAAACCAATTTACGCTTATATTGCCGGACACTACGAATCGGGTGAAGAAAAGATTCAGTTCGGACATGCAAAAGCTTTAGCGAAGACTCCACATGAAGACGCAAAGTCCAAAATAAAAGCATTGTCTGAGTCGGGCGTTACCGCAGTAGGTAGTTATAGTGAGTATGTTGATCTTATTAATGATTTACCTCATTCCGTAAGTCAGCTGGAGTCTGCGAGACAATGGACAGCGCCAGAAACTTTTCGAACGAATTCACTTTTTACGGCTGTAAAGGATAGAGGTTTAGGTATAGATAATTTTGTGACGCATGCACTGTGTACATTGCTAGAAAAAGAAAGTGTGTCTGGTGAGCTTGTAGAGTTCACAGAATTAGCGTACTCACTACTTATTGACCATGGAGCAGAACCTTCTGGAGCTGTTAACACAATGATAACTGCTAGAGCTGGACGTGACATGGGCGCTTCTATTGCATCAGGTATTTTGACTGTTGGTGACAGGTTCGGAGGAGCTATCAATGAGGCAGCCTCAACTTGGTTTGATTCTGTACGTAATGACGTGTCTATCAATGAGTTACTCGAATCAAAAAAATCTGCAGGGAAGTATGTAATGGGGATAGGGCACAAAAAGTACACTGTTCACAATAATGACCCCAGAGTTATATCTTTGATAGATTTTGCCAAAAACAATTTGACCAGACTGGACCACTTAAATTTTGCAGTTGCTTTGGCTGAAACAACTACACAAAAAAAGACAAGCTTGATTCTAAATATAGACGGAGTAATTGGAGCGGTGCTCCTGGACATCTTGGTGGAGAAAGAAAATCTTACAGAAGAACAAATCATGGAGCTGATTGACATTGAATTTTTCAACAGTTATTTCTTGATTCCAAGAACAGTTGGATTTATTGGAAATTATTTAAGTCAAAAAAGAAGAGACGAAGGCCTTTTCCGCCTCCCCGAAAATCAAGTTTTTTACGAATAGGTATTGGTCAAGGTGATTTTTTACAAATCAGAAACAATGATTAACTTACATCTAGTAAATAGAAACCTTGGTATAATTTAACCATGAGCAAAAAGACCGTTCTCGGATCCATCTTAGCTTTTATTCTCGCCGGTGGCATTACCGGCTACACTGTCATCCAAGATAGAGATGTCGATGTTTTTGAAACTAGTATTCATCAAGTCCAGTACGTGATTGATGGCGATACTTTAGAGATAGAAAATGATGTCAGGCTACGTTTGATTGGAATTGATACTCCAGAACGAGAAGAGTGTGGCTATGAAGAGGCTAGAGACTTTTTGCGGGAACTGGTAGACGGAAAGCATATCCGGATCGTAAAAGATATTTCTGGATCCGATCAGTACGGCCGGTTATTGCGGTACGTGTATTTACCGTCAGATAGTTCAGAAAAAGATGACGTTTTGGTAAATGAAACTATGCTTCGAGCCGGTTATGCAGTGACTCTATCTATTGCGCCAGACAACCGCTACCGAGATTTGTTTGCCACCGCTCAAGACGAAGCCAGACGAGCGGGTCTGGGTATTTGGGGAGCCTGTGATTTAACCGACGAAGAATCAGCCAGTCAGTCTGATAGTCAGCCGACTGATCCGGCCTGTATTATCAAAGGAAATATTTCCGCTAAATCTTTCGGCCGAAATTACTTCATGGAAGGTTGTCCCAACTACAACCGGATAAAGATTGATGTTAGCAAAGGAGAGAGTTATTTTTGTACCGAAGAAGAGGCAGTAGAAGCTGGTTTTAATCGTTCAGTATCTTGCGACAGTACATTTTAAATTTATGTTACCAATATTAAGTCTCATTATTAGTTTCATTCTCGGCGGTCTCCTCGGCGGACTGATTGTTTCAAGACGAGGAGTTCCGTTTAGAGAGTTCGTCGATGAAGATGAAGAAATAATGCAACACGCCAGGGAAGCGGTCACCGCTCGCACCAACAAACGCCTAGACAAGATAATGGCTGCGGTTGAAAAGGCTGGCAGAATCACCAACGACGGAGTTGAAGAGTTATTCTGCATCAGTGATCGTACTGCTTCTCGTTACCTAAGAATCCTGACTAAAAGTGGTAGACTAAAGCGAAATGGCTCTGGTCGCAATACTTTCTATACCAAGCCAAAATAGCCTAATCCCGCCAAACAACGGCCAAATGGCGGGATTAGGGCTTATTTTCCTCTATACCGACGATTTTTCGGCTCGTCTAGGGGTTCAGATAATTTCTCGCATGTTATAGTTTCTCGATATGAAAGATGTTTTGAAAATGGTGGTATTTGCTGGGCTGTTTGCAGTTCCGTTCCTTACCCTATACGTAGAAAGTGACTATTTTTTCCCATTTATTACGGGTAAAAACTTTTGGTTTAGAATAATCATCGACGTCGTATTTGCTAGCTGGATAATTTTGGCTCTTTATGAGGTAAGGTACCGACCAAAAATCTCTGGTATTGTCTGGAGCTTCGGTATTTTGTTGATAGTAATGTTTTTTGCTAATTGGTTCGGAGCACATCCTCGTTCTAGCTTCTGGAGTAACTTCGAAAGAATGGATGGCTATGTATCTTTAGTGCATACCTTTATGTACATGTTGGTACTAGGTAGTGTGTTGCAGACCAAGCAACATTGGCAAAAGCTACTCAACACATCTTTAGTTGTTGCTTTTATAGTGGCTTTCTATGGACTGGCTCAATACGGAGGTGAAGAAAGTAATCGTATTGATAGCCGGTTAGGTAACGCCGCCTACATGGCTGTCTACATGCTCTTCCACATTTTTATCTCTATCTGGCTATTCATTGAATCGCGTAATTCTACACTAAAGGCTTTGTATGCTCTTTTAGCGCTAATATTTATATTTGTACTATTAGAAACCGGTACTAGAGGTACAGCGCTTGGTTTAGGGGTTGGAATAATGGTTATGTCGGCCTACATCGGTTTATTCGGGTCCAAGTTCAAAGAGTACCGAAAGTACGCCCTCGGCGGGTTTGCTCTGCTGCTTATTGCTGTTTCTGCTTTTGTGGCTGGTAAGGATTCAGCTTTGATTCAGAATAGTCCTAACCTGGCTCGTATCGCCAATATTTCACTAGATGACCTACAGATCCGAGGCATCATTTGGGGTATGGCTTGGGAAGGAGTTAAAGAAAAGCCAATACTCGGCTATGGGCAAAGTAATTTTAATTACGTCTTCAACGATAACTACGACCCAAGACTTTACGCGCAAGAGCAATGGTTCGACCGAGCACACAACATATTTATGGATTGGTTGGTTACAGGAGGCTTTGTAGGGCTCATTGCTTATCTTAGTATCTTTTTCTGGTGCGCCTATTATCTTTTTTACAGACCGTTAGTCGATAAGAAAGACCAAGCTTTCACAGTAATAGAGAGAGGGGTGCTGTTGGGTCTTTTGGCTGGATACTTCACCCACAACTTCGTGGTGTTCGACAATATAGTTAGTTACATTTTCTTCGCGATAATCCTCGGTCTAATCAATTCAAGAGTCGGGATTGTGCCCACTAAGCTAGCAAACTTCAAAATAGACAAAGACGTGGTCACTCAGTTTGTCACCCCGGTGGTCGGAGCATTGCTGGTTGGAGCTATCTACATTTTCCATGTGCCAGGCATGCAAGCGGCTGGCGACATTATCGACGCCTTAAGCGAACAAAATCTAGCCGCTAGGTTAGTGTCTTTTGAAACAGCAATCAGCCGTAACTCATTCGCTCACCAAGAAATAATCGAACAGCTTTCTCAACAAGCAATTAATATCGCCAAAGACGAAAGCATAGACGAGGCTGTCAGACAACAGTACCTTGCTTTGACTGAACAACAACTAATACGTTTGATTGAAGAAAAGCCCGAAGACGCCCGAATCCATGTATTTGTTGGTAGTTATTACCGGTCTATTAATCAGTTAGATAAAGCGGCTGAGCAGATGGCTTTGGCTAGACAGTTTTCTCCTAGGAAGCAAGCGATTGTTATTCAACAAGGTTTTGTTGCTTTGTCTCAAGGTAATAATGAAGTCGCCGGAGATTTCTTCAAACAAGCCTTTGATCTAAACGAAGAAAACCTCGAAGCTAGGGAATACTACGCTGTCTCCCTATTTATCTTAAACAAAAGTGAGACAGCTATCGCTCTCATGGATAGTGAAGAGGCAAAGGCGCGGTTTGCCGGTAGTGATTTACTAGTGCGCTCCGCCAACCAAACCGGCAACACCGACTTTATAAAAGAGTTGTTCGAGTACCGTATTCAAACCGAGCCAAGAAGGGGTCAAAATTGGGCACACGAACCACAAATCTGGGCTTCTCTAGCTTTTCTCTATTACAACGACGGTGAAGTAGAAAAAGCGATTGCTACCCTAAATGAAGCGGGAGAAAAAATCCCAGACTTCGCCACCAGTGCTGCTTGTTTTGTTGCTAATATAGAAAAGGGTCTAGAACCACAAGAAGGCTGCTAATAAAATATGAAAATAAATGTAGAGGAAAACGTTCTTCTAAAGAATTACACAACTTTAAAAGTTGGGGGAGTAGCTGACTACTTTGTGACAGTTACATCTAAAGAAGAACTAACGGAGGCGTTGCGGTTTGCGAAGCAGACAAAAATATTTCCGCTGTTGTTTGGCGGAGGGTCCAACATTCTAGTTAGTGACGCCGGGTATAGAGGTTTAGTAATCCAAAATAAAATTACTAAACGAGTCGACACCGTTCACGGTGACAATGTCTACTTTGCTTGTGGTGGAGGAGAAGTTTTAGACGATGTAGTGGCAGACTCGGTGTCTAAAAATTATTGGGGTTTGGAAAACCTAAGTGCTATTCCTGGTTCAGTAGGAGCTACTCCTGTTCAAAACGTTGGAGCGTATGGAGTAGAAGTTTCTTCATTAATTACAGAAGTTTTGGCGATAAACATTGAAACTTTAGAAACAAAAAACTTTAGTAACAAAAATTGTAGTTTTTCTTACCGAAATTCTTATTTCAAAACGGAGCCCGGGAAAAAATGGATAATTACCGAAGTAGTTTTTAAACTGTCACTAATCAACACTCCACAGCTTGAGTACGGTTCGCTACAAACTTTACAAAAAAATGAAGGCGTATCAATAGTAGATATTAGAAACGAAATAATAAAAATTCGCTCTACCAAATTTCCAGACTGGAGAAAGGTGGGAACAGCTGGTTCATTTTTTAAAAACCCAATCATCCCAACCAAACAATTTACTGAGCTACTCAAAAAATACCCATATATACCAGGTTTTCCTGTTGGTGAATCAATGACTAAAGTTTCATTAGGTTGGATACTCGATCACGTTTGCAAGCTAAAGGGATACGGAAAAGACGGCGTACGATTGTATCAAGAGCAAGCACTAGTTTTAATAAACGAAAGTTCAGATTCAGCAGAGCAAATAAATAGTTTTGCAAACTACGTGGCTGAAGTGGTAAAAGAAAAAACTGGCATAATTATTGAGCGTGAAGTGACTAGTGTTTAAATTTTTTTGCAAAATTTTTTATAAAAAGAAAATACTTTATCCCCAAAAAAAAATTCAAAAACCAATTGTGCTTATCTCCATAAAGAGTGATAATAAAGGTAAGCAAAATTCTTCTCCCGGTTTGTTCTTTGAAAACGAGAAGGTATTGCGGTCGAATATTATTCATCCATATCTCTCATCACAACTATGCCAGCAAAAAAGAAAGCTGCAAAGAAGGTAACTAAGAAGACAGTCAAGAAGACTGTTAAGAAAGTTGCTAAGAAAGCGGTAAAGAAGCCAGTAAAAAAAGTAACTAAAAAAAAGGTTGCTAAGAAAGCTGTAAAGAAAACTGCAAAAAAAGTAACTAAAAAAAAGGTTGCCAAGAAAGCTGTAAAGAAAACAGCCAAGAAGCCAACAAAAAGAAAAAAGTAGTCACTGCGGAGGAGGTTCGCCACCTTCGCGTCCGACTAATAGCATAAACCGCTCTAGGGCGGTTTTTGTGTTTAGTGGTGAAAGCGTATATACTACGGCCATTATGTCATTTCTAGATAGATTTTTGAATGAGCAAATGAGCGGAATCGATTATTGCGAATTTATGCAGACGCTTAGTCAGAATCGACCCCGACCTAGGGGAGATTATGACTGTAGCGAGCTGCAGGGGAAGTCTAATAGTTATTTACCAGTTTTCTTTAATTTACGTACAGCATTATGTCATTTCTAGATAGATTTTTTGGACCAACTTACGATAAAGAGCTTAAGGATATAGACCCCGTAGTCGATCAGATAAACGCGCTTGAAGCAGATTTTGAGGCTTTGTCCGACGAACAACTGCAAGCCAAGCTTGTAGAGTGTAAAAGCAAGGTCACGGCAGGCGATTCTTTAGACTCAGTATTAGTAACCGTATTTGCTTTGGTGAGAGAGGCAGCTAAACGTACTCTAGACATGCGTCATTACGACGTTCAGTTAATCGGTGGTGTCATTCTTCATAACGGAAAAATTACTGAGATGAGAACCGGTGAAGGAAAAACTCTAGTAGCAACCCTTCCGGCTACTTTAAACGCTCTGACCGGCAAAGGTGTTCATATTGTCACTGTCAACGACTACCTCGCCGGCCGTGATGCGGTCTGGATGGGTCAGGTTTATTCTAAGCTCGGACTTTCAGTTGGTATTATCAACCACAACACTTCATATATTTACGACGAAGCTCATCACGAAGATAAGGATAAAGAGAGAGATGAGCACGGCTCGTTCAAGGTGGTCCGTGAATTCATGCGTCCGTGTACCAGACAAGAAGCTTACGTCGCTGATATTACCTACGGTACCAACAGCGAATTTGGCTTCGATTACCTACGAGACAATATCGAATACGAAACCGATCGTCTTAGACAGCCTCATCACGTGTACGCCATTATCGACGAGATTGACTCCATTTTGATTGATGAAGCTAGGACCCCGCTTATTATTTCTGCTCCCGCACCTGATACAGAAAACTTATACCCAACTTTTGCCAAGATTGCTGAGGGACTAAATGAAGAAGAACACTTTATCGTAGACGAGAAACTTAAGAGTGCTATCCTAACAGATGCTGGAATAGAAGCTGCTGAAAAAATGCTGGGAATAGAAAATATTTATACCGACAAAGGTATCAAGGCGGTTCATCATCTAGAGACAGCTGTGAGAGCTAAAGCTTTGTTTAAAAAAGACAAGGAGTACGTCATTCGTGATGGGGAGGCGGTTATCGTCGATGAATTCACTGGGAGACTTCAACCCGGACGTCGTTGGTCTGAAGGACTTCACCAAGCGGTTGAAGCCAAAGAAGGAGTAAAGATTCAACAAGAATCAAAAACCTTCGCCTCAATTACTTACCAAAATTACTTCCGAATGTACGACAAGTTGTCAGGTATGACCGGTACCGCACTTACTTCTCAAGAAGAGTTTTTTACCGTGTACAAGTTAGAAGTGATACCGGTTCCTACTAATACCGATGTGCATCGAATCGACAGCAACGACCTAATTTATCAAAACGAAAAGGGAAAGTTTAAGGCTATTATTCAAAAGGTGGAAGAAGTTCATAATTCCGGGCAGCCAGTCCTCATTGGTACCGCTTCAATTGATTCAAACGAAAGACTTTCAGAAGCTCTTACCAAGGCCGGAGTTGACCACGAAATGCTAAACGCCAAAAACCACGAACGAGAAGGTGAAATTATTGCCGCCGCAGGGCGTCCAGGAGCAGTTACTCTCGCTACTAATATGGCCGGACGAGGGGTAGACATCAAATTGGGTGGTCCAGACGCTACTAAGGAGCAGTCAGAGAAGATTAAAGAGCTAGGCGGCTTGTTCGTACTTGGTACCGAAAGACACGAAGCCCGGCGTATCGACAACCAGCTAAGAGGTCGATCAGGCCGACAAGGAGACCCGGGAGAAACGCAGTTTTTCGTTTCTATGGACGACTCTCTAATGCGAGTTTTTGGTGGAGAGCGCGTCAAAAATTTAATGGGGACTTTCAAAATTCCCGAAGACGAACCAATTAAGATGGGTATGATTTCAAAGACTCTAGAAGGAGCTCAAACTAAAATCGAAGGTTTCCACTTTGACTCTCGTAAACAAGTTCTTGCTTACGATGATGTTCTGGGTACCCAACGGAGGTCCATCTATGACCGTCGGCGTAAATTGCTCATGAGCGAGCCTAAAGAAGTGCAATCGGTATTGAGTGAATTATTTAACGCTTTCCCTGAATGCAAAAATGTTATTGAAGCTAAGAAAAAAGAATTCGGAGACGAAGTCTTCATGGATATCTTCCGTCGACTTGTGTTGCAGATGATAGATATGCTCTGGGTAGAACACCTAGAAGTAATGGGCTACACTCGTTCTAGCGTTACCTTGCGTGCCTATGGTCAGAGAGACCCGTTGATAGAATATCGAAAGGAAGGTAATCGTTTGTTTAAAGAAATGCAGATAGTCTTGTATGAAAGAATAAATAAAGTATTGCCACAGGTACAACCGCAAGCCGTCGCCCAAGAAGAGGCTACTCGAAAAGAAGCAGCTAGGGCTGCCCAAGCAGCCGCCGGAGCAGAGTCTTCCTCAAAAACACGACAACAACAGACACCAATCACCAAAGAGAAAATTCATTCAAGAAACGACCTGGTCACAGTGACAAAGGGAGAAGAGACTAAAGAAGTAAAATTCAAAAAGATAGACGATTTACTAAGTTCTGGTTGGACGATGTCTGACAAGTAAAATACTACGAACAGAAAGGTCGCTCTCTGGGAGCGGCCTTTCTGTTGTAATTATTCACCAATCCGTTTACAATAATGTATATGACTATGTTATTAAGATTACTTTTCAATGCACTCGGGCTTATATTGATTGCTGAATTCGTGGAAGGAATAGAAGTTCAAGGGCTCTACGCAGCTGTAATCACTGCAGTTGTGCTTGGTATATTCAACATAATAATAAGACCAATCTTGCTAATTCTAACTCTACCGATAACCATTCTTACTCTGGGATTGTTTTCATTTGTAGTAAATGCCGCCTTGTTTTTGTTTGCCGCCTCTTTCATCGACGGCTTTTCAGTCGAGAACTTCTGGTACGCCTTATTAGGTTCTGTCTTGATGAGTATAATCAGCACCATCGGCAACCGCTGGATCAACCAAGAATCCACTAAAAAGAAAATCGAATACCGGGAAGTAAAAGAGGCAGATTAGGCTAAAACCCTAGCTTTTACTATTTATTTTATAAATCCTTGGGCCCAGGCAGCTATTTTAGGAGCACATTTATCGGAGCGGTGAAAAATTAGGCAGCGAAAGTTACGGTGTGTTAGTAGCCACAATAATTGCATATTATCCTTTATTACGGTACTGTTCCTCCACTATATTATGTTTGTAGATGAACTGACAATTGAAGCAAAGGCAGGTAACGGCGGAGACGGCGTTGTTCGTTGGAGTCAGGAGAAATATCGCCCAATGGGCGGCCCTTCTGGTGGTGACGGCGGAAACGGGGGAGACCTATACGTACGCGCCGTAAAAGACTTAAACTGTCTAGCTAGATACACCGGCAACAAATCTTTTGCTGCTGAATTAGGTGTAGCTGGTGGCAACAAGAGCCAGGCCGGTAAACACGGCGAAGATTTTTATATTGATATTCCAGTCGGGTCAAAAGTAACCGACCTTACACGAAACAGAAGTTTCGAACTTACTGAAGCAGGGGGTACACAAAAGATTTTAAAAGGCGGTGGCGGAGGGTTAGGTAACGAATATTTCAAATCCTCAGTTAATCGTTCACCAGAACAATCAACCAAAGGAAAGCCCGGAGAAGACGGAGAGTTTTTAATCGAGGTTTCTCTTATGGTAGATGCTGGTTTGATTGGGCTCCCAAATGCGGGAAAGTCTACTTTAATCAACGGCGTCACCAACGCTCGCTCAAAAGTAGGAGCTTATCCTTTCACTACGCTAGACCCCCACCTAGGAGACCTCTACGGATACATTCTCGCTGACATTCCAGGTCTTATCGCTGGTGCCGCTTCGGGCAAAGGTCTCGGCCATAAATTTTTAAAGCACGTATCTAGAACAAAGATGCTTTTGCATTTAGTTTCCTTAGAGCACGAAGATCCAGTAAAAGAGTATTATACCATTCGAGAAGAGCTATCTGAGTACGGCGACTCATTAGTAGAGAAAGAAGAATGGATTATTTTAACTAAAAAAGACCTTGTAAAACAAGAGTTAATAGACAGAGTAGTGAATGACCTTGCTAAAACCAAGAAACGTGTGCTTGTTATTAGTCAAGATGACCTAGAATCATATAAAAAATTAAGTGACGAATTAACTAGTCACTTAAAAGCACTAGACAACCCCAAATAGCTTGTCACCAAATCAATAGAAACGTACAATGAGAGCACTTTATAGATCATAATTCTTAGTTTTCATGTCGTACACCACCACTATCGGACTTGAGGTTCACGCCGAACTCAACACAAAAAGCAAAATGTTTTGTGGTTGTAAAAATCAACCACACGGAGCAGAACCCAACACTCACGTGTGTCCAGTTTGTCTGGCACATCCAGGTACTTTGCCAGTTCCGAACGAAAAAGCGGTCGAAATGGTTTTAATGTTTGGACAAGCTGTAGGGTCTTCACCGGCAACATTTTCAGAGTTTGATAGAAAAAATTATTTCTATCCAGATATTCCAAAAGCCTACCAAATAAGTCAGTACGAGTATCCGTTTCTAACCGGCGGGGAACTAGAGAATGTCAAAATAACCAGAGTCCATCTTGAAGAAGACACTGCCAGAAGTCAGCACGACAAAGGCTCTGGAAGTATAGTAGATTTCAACCGAGCAGGGGTTCCTTTAATGGAGTTGGTTACCGAACCAGTAATTCATGATTCAAAAAAAGCTGGACAATTTGCTCGAGAGTTACAACTCATGTTGCGAACTTTAGGTATCTCGAAAGCCAACATGGAAAAAGGCGAGATGCGAGTCGAGGTTAATATATCTGTCAGTAAAAATAACACTTTAGGAACAAAAGTTGAGGTCAAAAATCTAAATTCATTTAAAGCTGTCGAAAGTGCTATAGAATTTGAAGTAGAAAGACAAATCAAAGTTCTAGAAAATGGGGAAGAGATCAACCAAGAAACACGCGGTTGGGACGAAAACTCTTCCAAGACATTCGCTCAGCGAACCAAAGAAACCGCTAAAGACTATCGTTACTTCCCAGACCCAGACATTCCAAAGATAAATGTGTCTGTGCATGAACTATTTTTAGCTACTCGTCTGGCCGAGATACTGCCAGACTTACCTAATAAAATAAGAGTTAAGTACAAAAATCTCGGCTTGGCAGAATCGCAAATAGAAGTCATTGTTTCAAATTTGGAATTAAGCAACTTTATGAAAGAAGTAATAAGTTTGGTCGGGCCAAAGAAACCACAGATTATTAAGCTTGCCGCAAATTACTTAACTTCAGACGTTACAGCCATCATCAATTCTGTGGATTCGGAGTCTCGCTTAGACGCTCTTAAGGTTGAGCACTTTGTAGAGTTAGTTACTTTGCTAGATAGTGGCAAACTAGGCTCTAGAGCGGGTAAAGACATACTCCCAGACCTGTTTGGAAGCAATAAAGGCCCATTAGAAATAGCTGAAGTTAAAGGCTTGTTACAAATTTCAGATAATGCTTCCTTGCAACCAATGATAGATGAAGTGATCTCTGACAATAAGTCAGTGGTGGCAGAATTCAAAGCCGGTAAAGAAGCTTCTGTCCAATTCCTAGTTGGACAAATCATGAAGAAAACTAAAGGATCAGCTAACCCAACCTTAATCAAAAAATTGTTTATAGAGACTTTAAAATAAGGTTTTCTCGGATAGACGTACAGTAATACACTCCTACTGGGAGTGTATTTTGTTTTGTCTGTTACAATATACAGCACATGGACAAAGTAGTTTTTGACAAAAAAGAATACACCAAAGCCTCGATCGCGGCTAAGCAGTTTAAGTACACCTCAGACTACGTAGGACAGCTTTGTCGACTAGAAAAAGTAGACGCTCGATTAGTAGGTCGAACTTGGTTTGTAAACATCGATTCACTTACCGAACACAAGTCTAGTAAGTACACAAAACCTACTTTGAAAGAAGCAAAAACACCTACAAAACAACCTCAAGCTGGTCGTTTGGCCGTATCGTCAGTGTTCACTAACAAAGCAGTAAAATCCATAGCCAGCAAAACCAGTAACAACAATATAAAAGCCAGAAATCTTCAAGTCTTGTACGAAAAAGATGAAGAAAACCTGATGCCTAACATCACTCGTAAGGTAATTAAGTCACCCAAAATGGTAAGAGTAGAACTGGCTGAGACAAAAAAGCTAAAAATAACTGTTGAAAAAGACACCGTTTCTCCTCGACCTGACAATCAGCCAAAAGTGGCTTTGTCAGGTAAATTAAAAGTAGAACTTTTGCCAGAGTCAGAGCCGATAAAAGAGTATTTAAAAAGTGAAAATAGTGAAGAAAATATAACCATAACGGCAGAAACCCGTGGTACTAAATTTCAAGAGAAACTAAACAAAACTCTGCCAGAGCCTGCACACGATCAATCTCTATTGACCCCGATTGAAGATAAAATGCTCACTGTTGCAGAAAATAAAACACCAGAAAAGATAAATTTAATCAGTCTGGTGAATAATTCCGATATTAAAGCAAAAAGAGCGATCGAGATTACTGCCAGCGATTCAAAAATTACCCAGCCAGTTAGAATTTCTACTTCGGTCTCACTCTCACCCCTTATTGCGACAGCTTTGGCTTTAGTTACTGTTTCGATTATCTTTTCAGCTAGTTCAAACGTTGTTGCAACCAGAAATTCTTATGAGTCTAACGTCTTGATTCAAGCTGAAAACCTTATCGAATTTTTTAGATAGGAACTAACCTTTCCTATACACACCCCGGTCACATATTTAGCCGGTTTACCTTTATAATTAAAGTTAAATCGGCATGAATAGTTCTATAAAAATAAACAGAAAAAAACTTCATTGCATCAAGGATGTGGTTAAGAAGGTTTCGTACTCAAGAGACTACATAACTCGCCTAGCTCGCGAGGAAAAAATCTTTGCCAGTCAAGTCGGCAAAAACTGGTTTATTGACCTTGAGTCCCTGATAAATTACGAAGATGTATCTAAAGCAGAATTAGAAATTCGCAAGAAACAATTGAGCACAGAAAGAAAAATTGAAAAGAAAACTGTCGAAGCTATTCTTGAAAAAAAATTAAAGCGAAACAACCGCTCAAGAAAAATAAAACTAAAGTCGGTGTCTGTCGCGGCTATGGTTTTGGGTGTGGGGATAATGTCCGGCTGGTCGACTTATAGTTTTTTAATTAACGATTATTCGCCTAGTTATCAAATGGCCAGTACATCGGTACCTCCGGAATTTTTATCAAATAACTATGGACTCAGCCCAACTGAAGACTCGGCTTTGGTTTCATTTTCTGAGGTTACACAATCAGTTAGCTTTGAGCAAGAAAAATCAACTTTTAACATTAGACCAATTGGTGACGATGTAGAAAATGGCGTATTGCTTTTGCCTTATGGCAGTCTCACTGCTTCGGCTACGGAAATGTTTTCCGACGGGGTTGCAGTACTGACTTCGGCCGACGGGACAGAAGTGGTGTTTCGGTTAGGTAAAGACGGTCGACCAAATGGTAACGTAATGCCGTTTGTGACAGTGCCGGTTAATCATTTGGAAATATAATATGTTGTCTTTCCGAGTTACAACCATTGTGCCGCTTCTACTCATTCTTGTCATGGGTATGAGCGTTTTTGTGTCTCCAGTAGTAGCGGAGCCAACTGCCACTATCAACTATCAAGGTAAACTAACCGACTCCTCAGGGATTGCTGTGGCCGACGGTACTTACAACATGCGCTTTTGGCTTTTAGATTCAGGATCAGTAGCTACGACTAGTGCCGAGTGGACAGAGTCGCTGACTGGTGGAAATAAAGTCCAGGTCACTAATGGACTCTTTAGTGTAATGCTCGGTTCAACCACACCGCTCACTAGCGTCGACTTCAACCAAGCACTTTTCCTCGGCGTAGAAATTGGCGGATCTGGAGCGATTACTTGGGATGGAGAAATGTCCCCTCGTAAACCACTCGGTACTGTACCGGCCGCCTTCGAAGCTTTCAAACTAGGCGGAGTAGCTTCGTCGTCCTTCTTGCGGTCAGACATCGCTGACACTGCTGGAGGACTGCTTACTTTCTCTGGCGGATTAATCAGCTCTGCCTCCAGCACTATTTTTGGTCTAAATTTTGGAACCGCGACAGGAACTACTTTAAATATCAACGGCGAGTCGTTCACCGATTTCACCGGCACCGGTCTAACCAATACGGCCGGTGTATTAAGCGTGGCTACTTCCTCACTAAATATTTCACTAGAAGGCCTGACCGACGTAAGCTCAATGACCAAAAACTTCGGTGACCTTCTATACTGGACCGGTTCAGCTTGGGCAGACCTAGCTACCTCATCCCTCAACGTCGCTCTCACCGATACCACCGGCACCCTTGGTGTGACTAGAGGCGGAACCGGTATCACCTCCATCTCTACCGGCGGTCTACTTTATGGAAGCGGTGCCGATACTATCTCTGCCCTTGGTGTAGGAACCACCGGCCAGATATTACAAATCTCCGCCGGTGTACCAGCTTGGACCGCAACTTCCACTCTAGGAATAAACGAAGACGACACCATTATCACCGTCGCTGCCACCGACACCCCAGCCACCGAAAAAGCTGCAGCCGACTTTATTGCCGACGGTACCGACGACGAAGTACAAATTCAAGCGGCGATAGATTCTCTCCCGAGTACTGGAGGAACCGTGCAACTACTTGCTGGTACTTTCAACGTTGGTACTACTGATTACGCTACGATTGCTATTAGAATCTCAGCGACTTCAACCAGACTGACTGGACAAGGGCCAAGTACGGTTATTAAGTTGCAAGACAATACGACTGGGACCGTGGCGATTATCAAAGTGGTATCAGGGAGTAATGTCACCATTGATAATTTAAAGGTGGATGGAAATAAGGCTAATAATACTTCCGGTACCCATACCGGGATAGGATATGACTTTGGCTATTTTTATTCAAAATTAAATCAAGTCATAGTTGATGGTGTGAATGGAACTGGTATTTCGTTTGGTACTACCTATGGTGTTGCTAGTAATAACATATCTATAAACAACCAGGTGACAGGTATGGTTCTGGCTGGACCAAACAATACTCTCACAAATAACACTATCCGAAACAATACCGGAGTCGGTATACTTGCTTATTTCGCTAGTAACAATATTATCGACGGTAATAACCTGTTAAATAATATCGGCGGCGCAATTACAGTTGCCGCTTCCGGGGGTAACACTTTTGATGCCAACTTTATCCAAAATAATGGTGGCGGGGTTAATACTTCAATTTTTGTCAATTTCGCTTCAGACTCGGTCTTCTCCGACAACTTCATCAGTGCCACCGGTACCGCTAGATTGCTGACTATAAGTGCTGGTTCTGCTGGTACTGGTTTGTTCAGTAATCAATACGTAAATCCTAACTCAACCGATTTTATCACCGACGAAAGCGCTACCACCAAATACAACGAAGGTGATCGCCGGACGATAGCTACCAACAATATCAAAAATTTCAACCTGCTCTCAGTCACTGGTTCAACCACCGCCACCGCCACTGCCATCACTCAGCTCGGTACCGGCGATATTTTCACTTTAAATAACGCTTCAGGTAGAGCTTTAACAGTGTTAAACAATGGAAACGTTGGTATTGGCAGCTCGTCACCAAACGCTAAACTAAGTATCCGCAGTACTGGTGTTAGCGGATCTGGTGTGATCGGTATCAATCAATATTTGCAAACAACTAATTCAGTTCTTGACGCCACACAAATTGGTAACAATTACCTATGGACCGTAGCTAATACCGCCACCTCGACAATTATCGGGAATCAGTATGAAATAAAGGACGACACTACCTATGATAATACTGTCGCAGGAATTACTGTTAGTACGATTGATGGTTCAAATGTAAAAGGATTAAATGTAGCATTACTTGGAACAGGTAAAACCTTCGGATTACATGGTGTCACAACTGGGGAAGCTAATGATGTAGCCGAGCCGGCCGGTGGATTCTTTCAAACTCTAGGAAGCACTGCCGGAAATGCTATCCGTGGTTATTCAGACAGTATCACCACGTCCAGTCTACTTTCTCTCTTTCAAGATACTTCAAGCTTTGATGGTACCGGTCTAGAAATGAGTTTCGGAAACGCTGGCGGTAGCTTCTCCTCAACTGCTTCTAAGTATTTAGACTTCCAAAGTGGCGGGACTTCATTTTTCACTGTCTCTGCTTACGGAACAACCACCATCGGAGATGGAACGGAGCAGGCCGGTCTACAGATTATGAACGGTGGGCTTTGTGTCGATAACGGTAGTGGTGGTGGATGTTCCGCCAGCTCTACCGGTCGCATTTCAGCGATAGACTACCACACCGGCAACTCCGACCTGGCTGAGATGTACTTTAGCAGCACCGACCTAGAGTCTGGTGAGTTAGTTGTTCTGTCCGGTGGGCTATCAATCGACCGGGCAAACAAAGATAGCTCAACCCCAATCATTGGTGTGGTATCGACCAAGCCCGGACTTACTCTGGGAGCCGACGATTCATCTCTGGTGGCCGGGGAGAACGCTTACCCGATTGCTTTGTCTGGTCGTGTACCAGTCAAGCTCTCGACCGAAAATGGTGATATCAAGCAAGGTGACCAGCTAATGCTGTCTAGTTTGCCAGGTATCGCCATGAAGGCCACTGGCACTGGTGCGGTAGTTGGCGTCGCCTTGGAAGACTTCGACTCAGACCGAATGTACTCAGACACTTTCGTTAATCAATTTGGCGACGACATGGTAGACCCGGTGTTTGCTCCGATCTTAAGTAATACCGACCCTCGTATTAACGACGGTTGTTATTATGGAGGAGGCTTTACTAGTGGAGGCGAGCCGTGTGTACCTTTGGTAGCAACCTCTACTCAAGAACAAATAGAAGAAGCCAACACTATTATCGAAACCGAGAGTGTCGAAGAGGCACTAGACGAGCTTAGAGACACCGATAGTGAAACGGTTAGGCTGGAGAATAATAAAAAAGTCAAAGTCGGACAAATAGTAATGTTTGTAGACTTGAGCTACCGTTGGGTCGAAGATTCACAGCTAGCCTCTCTAGGCGTGTTGTTTGGTACGAGTACGACTCTAGACAGCGCTCGGCCGGACTTCTTCGAATCTGACGACAAACCACTGATTGTAGCTATCATAGATACTATGAAAGAGATGTGGAATAAGATTACGCAAAACTTCAATAAAAACCAAGAGCAAGAACAACAGATTGACAACCTAAACGAAAGGGTTAGACAGCTAGAAGAGGCTCTAGATATTCAAGTGTTTGATGCCGGGGTTACAAATACTTTGCCAGTAGAAGCTCTGGATCTTGGTGAAGACACGTCTTCTTCAACTCCAGACATTGATCCGGGTACTGCTTCTAGTACTGACGAGGAGTCTCCTGAAGACCCGCCTGAGGATAAAGATATAGAAGAAGTAGAAGGTGAAGAAACAGGCACACTCTCGACTGAAAATAACGAGGCTGACAGTAGGGAAGAAGAAGAGCCTGAGTCAGCTGAAGAGGAATCTCCGATCGAGGGGTCTCAACCAGTCGATACACCAGTAGAGCCTTCAGTTTAGTTGTTTATCTCTGGGGTATGTAGTTAGGTAAAATGGTTAATTATATACCCACAGCAGACACAAAGTCATGCCGGTTAGTGTTCAGAAGCGATAAATTATTACTTTGTAATTAGGAGTACTTAACACTGATAAATCTCACTTATTATAGTAATTTTTAGGTATAAATAATTGTTATGCACAAAGTTAGGTCACTATTACTTTTATAAACTCTGGCGAACTGTTATACTTGTCTTACAAAAAGGGGGAATAAATTTTTATAAAAAAACAAAAATATCATGACAAACTTAATAACATACACAAGGCAGTCTCTAGCCTACGCACTGATCGCTAGTCTAGCCGTAGTTTCTGCACTGCTTACGGTTTTCTTTTTGGCAGAGCCGTCAGTCGGACATGTCCAAGAATTCTTCGTTCGTCAAACAATTACTGGAGAGTCTTCTTTTCTAGTGGCTCCTACTAACGTCACGATGAGCGGTAGTATCGCCGGTCTGACTGGGGGATCTGCTACGGGAACCTCCCAGTTCGTGGTTCTTTCAAACAACAGTGCAGGCTACACAGTAGATATTGATTTCTTTGATAATTCTACCCCTCAAGCTATGTTAGGAGACAGCTCGCTAAGTGAAGCGATTATCGATTACACAGGAATAGTTGGTGGCGCAAGGCCATCGCTACTTCTGGCCACAACCACATCAGCTGAATTTGCTTATACTGTTATGTCTAGCACCTCACTCGACACCGGCCCCTTATTTTTAGACGACAATACTCTGTGTGGAACTGGCGGAACAAACCAATCCGTTAATGAATGTTGGATGTCGCCTAGTACAACCGCTATCGTAATTGTAGACACTGACTCAGCTGCTACCACCGGAGCCACTTCTACCATCTTCTTTAATGTAACTGTTCCAAGTAATGCTACACCGCTACCAGTAGCAGATACTTATACTGCTACTGCAACGTTGACTCTAATTCAAAAATAGTCCATTCTAGAGTCATGACTATGACTAAAATAATCCCCCGAAGCCTAATATTCACCTTAATAATTTGCTTGCTGGCAACTTTATCTGGAACGGTGTCGGCTCAAACTGGAGAGCTTGAATTAAATGCTACTTTAAGCCCCTCTAGTGAAATTGAAAAAACCTCTGAAGCTAAATCTTGGTATCGGTCAGACAGAATAACTGGAAATATAGACGTCGGTGACTTTGTGGTTGGTCCCGGCCGGACTGAACTTAGGTTAGAGCCCGGAGAGACCGTGGTTCAAGAAATAATTGTAACTAACCGAATTAGTGACGATCGTACTTTTAAACTCGAGGTAGAAGATATTGTTGGTAGTAGCGACGGTAGTAGAGCTGTTATGCTGACTGGTGAAGCTCGCGGACCTTACAGTATCTTAGATTATGTAAGTTTCCCAGAGGAAACTTTTACCCTTAAGTTGGGAGAACGGGCTTACATACCAGTCACCATATCTATCCCAATGGACGCTGAACCAGGGGGTTTTTACGGCAGTGTATTAGTTTCTACTATACAAGCAACGCCAGTCGAAGAATTGCAAGAAGCGCGTTCACCAATCATTGCTCGGGTAGGATCCTTGTTCTTTTTGACCGTAGGTGGAGACACTTTGGTTGAAGGTAAAACCCTTTTAATATCCACCATTTCAGATAAGCTTTGGTATCAGTCTGGTCCGATTAATCTTGGAATCGTTTATGAAAACACCGGTTCTTTACACGTTAATCCTTACGGAGAAATATCCATTACCAGTATGTTTGGCGAAGAGGTTGGCTTTATTGAATTAGAGCCTTGGTTTGTTTTACCTCAGTCTCTTAGAGTACGTGAGATTACTTGGGACAGAGAATTGTTACTAGGTCGCTACGTGGTCACCGCCAAGGTCAACCGCGGTTATGAAGACCTCGTCGATGAAGTCTCTACTGTTTTCTGGGTTCTCCCTTGGAAGATTGTCGGAGGGATATTCCTAGGTTTGTTCATTTTCATTTTCATCGTCAGGATGTTTTTCCGTACGTTTGAATTTAAACGAAAAGCTGATTAATATGTTGTACCTGCAGTTTGTTAAATCGTTTTTTCAGGCGGGTTTACTCACTGTCTTGATGTTATCTGTTATCAGTATTTCTGGAGCTCAAGTAATGACTAGTCCTAGTTATCAAATACAGTCAGACAGTGTAAATATTGGCGGTGGTTTGTCTTCTTCTACAAATTATATTCAAGAGAGTACCATCGGAGAAGTGGCTACGGGTCCTTCAGACAGTACTGGTTATTCTCTTCGGGCCGGTTACCAACAAATGCAAACCGTTTTTTTAAGCCTGTCTACTCCAAATGATATAACCATGGCACCAAACCTGCTCGGCTTAACCGGTGGAACCTCAAATGGTTCAACTACGTTTACTGTCATTACCGATGGACCGTCAGGTTATCAACTAACCATAGCGGCCGAGAATAGCCCGGCTATGCAAAGTGGAGCCAATACTATTGCCGACTACGATGCAGGAGTAGTGACAGATTATATTTTTGACGCACCAGCTGGAGAAGCTTCCTTTGGCTTTTCTCCAGAGGGGGTAGATGTCGTGCAGGCATTTTTAGACAACAACGCTAGTGTTTGTGGAGTAGGAAGTTTCGACGCCAGTTTAGCTTGTTGGGACGGCCTGTCTACTGCAGAAACTGTGATAGCTAGTAGTGGAGGATCTAATCATCCAAGCGGAGCCACTACGACCCTAAACTTTAGAGTTGGGATTGGTAGCGGGGCCGGAGTTATTTCTGGAGTGTATACGGCCACCTCCACGATCACCGCTTTACCGCTATAATGTAAAAGATGAGATTTCTACTACTTGCCCCATTATTATTTTTGTTCAGTTTTGGTTTAGCTTTTGTTCAAGCCGACACGGCTGATTTTCGGATTAACTTACTGGTGGGTAGTGATTTAAATCCGCCAACAACCCCAACCCTCTTGTCGGCTATACCGGTAGCTGTTTCGCAGATTGACTTGCTCTGGACCGCCTCCACCGACAATTTTTATGTTAGTGGATATAGCGTACAAAGAGATGGTTTTCCAATAGCTACTACTACATTATTAAACTATTCTGATACCGGCCTGTCGTCTTCGACTCTTTATAGCTATACCGTGCGCGCTTTCGACCTAGCGCTTAATTACTCCACCACCTCCAACAGCATCGCTACCACTACTCTTAGTCCACCAGTTATACCACCGGTAGTAGCGACCTCTACACCCCTCAGCTCCAAAGGAGAAGAAAGTACATCCGCCAGAGTTGTTTTAACGGACCTCTCAATTGAATCTAGTTTTTCTACTACCAGCTTTAAAGTTGAGACCGCCTATCCGGCTAGGTTAGAAATAAGGTGGGGAAGGACAATTTCGTATGAGTTAGGGTACATCGTTAGTGGTATCTATAAAAAGACTAATACCTTCTTGTTGTCAGACTTAGAGCCAGGTACTACCTATGAATACGAAATAATCGGTTACTCACCCTTCGGCCTGCCATTTGTGTTAGAAAGAAACACCTTTACGACCAAGGAAGAGAGGAAGTTTCTGTCTCCAGCTAATGTCCTTCGTTTTGAGGCAGAAGTAGAAAACGGTAGCGTAGCACTGAGTTGGCAGTTTCCAGCCACTAATGATTTAGCTAAAGTACGTATTGTTAGGAGTCACTATGGTTTTCCTGAGTATCCGGCTAATGGGGCAATTTTGTATGAAGGTATGGGGACCGGAGTTACAGATGTAGATATTTTAAATCAATATTCACCCGTCTATTACACGGCTTTTGTTTACGACATTTACGGCAACGTCTCCTCAGGGGCTGTAGTTAAGGTGTACGTCCTTTCTGATGGGTTCGACAATCAACCGCCAGCGGACATCGTGTCCGAACCAACCGTTGAGATTGACGAATCTAGGTTGACAACAGACACGATAATGCCTGAGTTGTCTGATATTCTTATAATCCAATCTGGCAAAGAGTTTTCTATGCTCGAAGCTCCATTAGAGTTAGACAGTACACAGCCGTTTTCTGTTCGAGTGCCAGTCGGAACGGTTTCAAATAATCTAAAGTCGCTTATCGTTACGGTTATTGATCCAACCCACAACAAGAAAAACTACTCTTTCTTACTCAGAATAAATAAAGACCAAAGTGCCTACGAAGCAGTCGTGGCTCCTTTGCGGGTGTCCGGGCGGTCGCAAATAATTCTAGAGGTTTTTGACTTCGAATTCTATGTAGTTGCTACCTACAAAAGCCCGATTTTTTTTCTCGAAATTGGGGTAGACGAAAGTAATAATTTTTTATTAGGCCTATTGTTTAAATACATGTATATAGTTTTGGTTTCGATATTATTGCTTGCGGCTGTCTTGTTTTGGTTCTTGCTTGTTAAGCGTTGTCGAACTGAGTATAATAAGCCATAAAAGAATTGCTACCTTGCTGTATAGTTATAAGTAGTTAGTTAATATCAATATTTTTATGGTTCGTGTAGCAATTAATGGATTTGGAAGAATAGGCAGGACATTTATGCGTTCGGCTTTTGGGCACTCAGACTTTGAAGTGGTGGCAATAAATGATTTAAGCGATCTCGAAAACTTAACCTACCTATTAAAGTACGACTCAGTTTACGGACGGAGTCCTTTCGAAGTAGAACAAAATGGAAACAAGCTTATGGTCGAAGGAAAAGAAATTACTTTTGTTCAAGAGAGAGACCCAGAAAAGCTTCCGTGGAAAGATTTAAATATTGATATTGTTATCGAGGCCACCGGCTTCTTTGCTTCTTATGAAGGATCTAAAAAGCACCTTACTGCTGGTGCTAAGCGAGTGGTTATTTCAGCGCCAGTAAAAGATGATCCTACAGTAGCTGGAGTTAAAGGAGCAACAGTACTGATGGGAGTAAACGAAAAAGAGTTAGCCACCTGCGACATCTCTTCAAACGCGTCGTGTACGACCAACGCCACAAGCCCACTGATTTCGATTCTCAAAGAATCAATCGGGATAGAAAAAGCTTTACTCAATACTGTCCATGCTTACACAGCGACCCAAGCTCTAGTAGACAGCCCAGCTAAGAAAGACATGCGAAAAGGTAGAGCAGCTGCCCTTAATATTATCCCTTCAACCACCGGAGCAGCTATTGCAACTACCTTGGTTCACCCCGAGTTGGCCGGCAAGTTTGACGGCATGGCGTTGCGTGTACCGGTGCCGGTCGGTTCAATTGTTGATGTTACTTTTGTCGCTTCGCGTGACACAACGGTTGAAGAAGTAAATAATACGCTGAGGAAAGCCGCTTCAGACCCAAGATGGAAAAATATTTTCTCCGCTACTGACGAACAAATTGTTTCTTCAGATATTATTGGTTCACGGGTTGGCTCTCTAGCCGATTTGTCGTTCACTAATGTCGTGGGCGGAAACCTAGTAAAAGTACTAGCTTGGTACGATAACGAAACTAGCTACACCCAGACACTGGTCGAGCACGTGGCGGTAGCGGCTAAGTACATAAATAAAGGCTGATTAATTATGGTCATACATCTTGCAACAGACCATGCAGGTTTTGGACACAAAGAAGTAGTGGCCGCTTGGTTAAAAGAATCCGGGTTTGAGGTGGTTGACCACGGAGCGCACGATTACGACGAGCTAGACGATTTTCCTGACTTTATTTCTAAAGCAGCTGAAGCGGTAAACAACGGCTCAGCCGAAGACAGGGGAATTATTTTTGGCGGCTCTGGTCAAGGTGAAGCTATGATGGCCAACAGCTACCCGAGGGTTAGAGCGGCTATTTTCTACGGCGGAGAAGAGTCTCTCCCCGTTTTGTCTAGGCTGCACAACGACTCCAATATGCTTGCTATCGGTGCTAGATTTGTAGATGCTAATCAAGCTAAAAAAATAATTTGGGCCTGGCTTCACGCCGAGGCGTTAGATGAAGAGAAATACCGTCGACGTAATCATAAAATGGAAGAGATAACTAATTTGTTACACTCATGAATTCCATAGCCCCTTCTTTACCAGCAATTTCAGAAATCCAGCTATTGTCTTTATTGAGCCAACTCGACGGAGTAGCAGAATCATTTCAGGTAGATATAGTTGATGGAATTTTTGCGCCTAATGTTAGTTGGCCGTTTACTGAGCCAGAACCCCTTAAGGCTTTAGAGCTGTTAAACCATTGGTCAACTAAATATATTCTGGAAATTGACTGCATGGTCATGGAACCAGAAAAATACTTAGACGTACTGATAAACGTCGGCGCACGGAGAATAATAATTCACTACGGAAGCACTGAAAAATACACAGAATCGATTTCTCTTGTAAAAGAAAGTGGATGTTTGGCTGGGATGGCATTTAATAATGACGTGCCACTAGATGAGGTGGAGAAATTTGTGCCCATGTTAGACTTCGTGCAACTCATGGGTATAAAAAAAATTGGTGCGCAAGGGCAACCATTTGATGAACCTACGTTAGCTAGAGCTAAAGAGCTTAGGACTAAATTTCCAGACCTTGAGATTGCTGTTGACGGGTCTGTAAATGGCACCACAATATCCCAGCTGCTTGCAGCTGGAGTAAACCGTTTTGCACCTGGATCGGCTATTTCTCGGGCTAATGATCCCATACTTGCGTTTAAAGAGTTGTCGGCACTTATTAACCGCTAAAGACCTTAAGTTCACTATTTAATTTGCTATACTAGCGATATATTATGCAGTACCTTACTTCAAAAGAAGTTCTATCTTTAGAGCTCAAAGCAAACTCTATCCGGCAAAGCATCATCGAAATGCTAACTGAAGCCGGTAGCGGTCACACTGCCGGCCCATTAGGTATGGCCGACGTCTTTACTCTCTTATATTTTGGTATTCTGAAACACGATCCAAAGAACCCCGACTGGAAAGAGCGCGACCGAGTAATTTTATCAAACGGTCACATTTGTCCGGTTTTGTATGCTACTCTCGCGCACTCTGGATATTTTCCAGTTGAAGAGCTACTAACTCTACGTAAGTTTGGTAGTCGTCTACAAGGTCATCCACACAAAGGAGCCTTGCCGGGAATAGAAAACAGCTCAGGTCCACTTGGTTCTGGTCTTTCGCAAGCTGTTGGGATGTCGCTGGCTGAACGAATCGACAACCCTTATTCGTCTAAGTTTTTCTATTGTCTAACCGGCGATGGAGAGTTAAACGAGGGACAAATCTGGGAAGCTTTAATGCTGGCGGGAAAAGAAAATTTAAATAATCTTATTATGATTGTTGACCGCAACGGTATTCAAATCGACGGTTATACCAAAAACGTCATGCCGCTTGAGCCGTTGGCTGAGAAATTCGAATCCTTCAACTTCGATGTACAAGAAGTAGACGGCCACAGTATGCGAGCAATGAACGACGCTATCGGAAAAGCTCAGGCTGTATACAGTCAGCCTTCTGTGATTATTGCTCACACTATTGCCTCCAAAGGAGTAGACGTATTTGAACGAGACTTCCGCTGGCATGGCAATCCTCCAGGTAAGGGTCCGGAAGATAGAGTGCCAAAGGGCGAACAAGCAGCCGTCGCTCTCAAGAAACTACGTACATTAGCCGATACAATCGAAGCTCAAGATTCTTAAAATATGTTTGCATCACATTTACAACCAAATCTTTCACCCGACACAGTAGAAAAAGTACCAACTAGAAATGGCTACGGGGAAGGCTTACTTGAAGCCGGGAGGCGAGACGAACGAATCGTCGCTCTTTGTTGCGACTTGACAGAATCAACTCGCACCGACCAATTCGCTAATGAATTTCCAGACCGCTTTATCCAAGTTGGTGTCGCTGAACAGAGTATGGCCTCGGTGGGTTCTGGAATGGCCGCGATGGGGAAGATCCCATTCATCGCTTCATATGCCATGTTCTCACCCGGACGTAACTGGGAACAAATCCGCACCACCATCGCCTACAACAACAGCAACGTAAAAATCATCGGCGCGCACGCCGGAGTCTCTGTTGGCCCTGACGGCGCTACTCACCAGGCGATTGAAGACATGGCGATAATGAGAGTCGTTCCTAACATGATTGTCATTAATCCGGCTGACGTTCATGAAGCACGCAAAGCTATTTTGGCGGTTGCTAAACATGAAGGTCCTGCTTACTTAAGATTTGGTCGGAGCGGTACACCAGTGGTTACAACTACAGAAAGTCCGTTTGAAATCGGAAAAGCAGAAAGAATGTATTCACGAGATGAATCATACGAAAAAAAGGTAGGGATTGTGGTGACAGGGTCACTCCTGTTCAATGCTCTTATGGCTGCTAAAGAACTTAATGAGAATGGTATTGGTGCTTCTGTATTGCACATGGCCACTATCAAGCCACTTGATGGTGAAGCACTAGAAGCTTTTGCTTCTGAGCACGGTGCTTTAGTAACGGTAGAAGAACACCAGGTGGCTGGTGGTCTAGCTGGCGCAGTAGCTGAGCACTTAGCAGAGACTATCCCTACAAAAATCGCCCGCATCGGAGTGCGAGATTCATTCGGCGAATCCGGCGAACCAGATGAGCTTATAGAACACTTCGGCATGGGTATAGGATCCATTGTAGAAGCTGCGAAGAAGCTAGTATAGAATCATTAAAACCACCCGAATATTTTTAAGACCGTTCCGGTCACTTACCTAAGTCTCAGAAATACTGATTAACTATATTTGTCTATGGCGAATACTAAAAACTGCATTCAGTAGAGTGCAGTTTTAGTTATTTTTTTCTGTCTTATATCTTCGAGGCGAAATAATCTCCTGGCCGGTTCTCTAGATGCTTCATCAGTTCCTCCATTGATAGGAGTCCGGCTTGAGCGCCGATCTTTTGGACCACACTCATTGAGTTGATTGGTCCCCAAGATAATGCTTCGGCTGGGTCTTTCCCGAGAATAATAGCTGAGGTAAAGGTTGATGAAAATGAGTCTCCAGCTCCGGTGCGATCTTCTGGTGGAGCTGGATCTGGGTACATCGGCATTCTCCACGCTTGATCATCAGCATCAATAGTGAAGGCCCCGTTTGGTCCGTCGGTAATCACCGGAATGATCGGGCCTAGTTCCCGGATTCCGCGGATAAGAGTTGGAATGTCTTGCTCAGTTGAAGCTAGAATTTCTTGAGCTTCTTCTTTGTTACAGAAGAAAATCTCAGTATTTTCGTAGATGTCTTTGATGGCTTCGTGTCCAACTTTGATTTGGAATGTACCTGGTTGAAAAGCTAATTTGGTCTCGTTGTTTTTTACATACTCAGCTATTTCGTGGTGGTAGGGGATTCCGTGCTCACCAACTGAAGAGAAGTAGAAGAATTTGGGCGCTACTGGGAAGTCGGGTAGGGAATATGGATATTGTTCGTGATTGATAAGAATTGTTCGTTCTGGTCCGTATCGAAGTACGTAGTGGTAGTTCGTTCCCTTGTCTTCATGAATCTTCACAAAGTCGGTATGAATTCCTTCGTGACGTAGAGCTTCCAAACACTCCTTACCAAACTTGTCGTGTCCGAGGTTGGTAACCAAGGCTGTTTCAAGTCCGAGACGGTGGGCCGAAACCGCGGCGTTTGGTGAATTACCAACGGCAGGTACCACCACTACGTTGTCGTAAGGAAGTTTACCGCCAAATGGCATATGTAAGGTTTTTCGGCCAGTATCTACATCGATAGATACGTCAGCTTGGTCTTTGTTTAATTGGATAAATGCGTCAATTAAGATGTCGCCAATGGCGACAAAATCGTATTGTTGTGACATATATTATGAGTATATCATCTAGGGATTAATCTTTATCGACTTGTGTGGAGTAACCGCCGTCTCCCCCAACCTCGACATATTTCTCGTACGCTTCAATGTATTCGTCTTTGTAACAGGCGCTTTGTCACCGCGGACGCTCTTAATATATTGAGGTTGGGTGAGACTACAATGCTATCTAGGCATTTGCTTTTTCTAATTTTGTGCTAGTCTACTCTGCATGACTATCACATTAGCCGTCACCGAGCGTGACGAAAAAACTACACTAGATTCATTGCGAGCAAACGGTAATGTACCGGGAGTAGTTTATGGACCCAAACAAGAAGCGATTTCTATTAGTATGGATGCAAAAGCTTTCGGCAAAGTTCGAAAAGAAGCGGGGGAGTCAACCATCGTTGAACTCGCCGGCCTAAAGGACTCCGTTGAGGTTTTGATTAAAGAAGTAGAGTTTAATCCAATCAAACAGCAGGTCATGCACGTAGACTTTTACGCAATCGAACGCGGAAAAGAAATGACTACCAACATCACATTAAACTTTGTTGGCGAAGCACCGGTGGAAGCTTCTAAAGCTGGAACCGTTACAAAAGTAATACACGAAGTTGAAGTAACTTGTAAGCCATCCGATTTGCCAAACCATATCGACGTAAACATTGAAACTTTAGTTAACGTAGAAGACAAGATATTTGTTAAAGACTTGAAAGTTGGCAAGGGAGTAACTATCGAAACTCACGGAGAAGATCCGGTGGCCGTAGTTAGTGCTGCACGTCAATCAACTGAAGACGAAGACACAATAGCTGAAGCAGGAGTAGTAGACATGGATTCCATCGAAGTAGAGAAAAAAGGTAAGGGTGAAGAAGATGGAGAGGAGGGAGGAGATAAGTAATTTCGCAAGTTGTCGAGACCACATGTCTCTAAAGCTCTGCTATAATACCGGCATGAAACAAAGGTTCATGTCCGGTATTTTAGTTTTGGTGTTTTTAATGGCACCCCTTACCACCTCTGCCGAAACAGAGGCAGAAAGGCGTAACCGCCTAGAAACCGAACTCCAAAACGTTGAGAGACAAATCCTTACCCAACAAAGATTGGTAGAAGATAAACAAACCGAGCGTCAGTCTTTAGAGCGTGACATATCAATTATTGAAGGCGAAATAAATAAGGCCCGTCTTGGTATTCAAGCCAGAGGAGTCGCTATTGAACAGTTAACCGATCAAATCGGTGAAAAAGAAGTGGTTTTAGAAATTCTCGCCGAAAAACTCACTAAACAAAAAGACTCGCTGGCTAATTTGGTAAGACAGTCGGCTCTACTTGAAGAACACTCGTTGGTAGAAGTTATGTTGAGTAAAAAGAGTTTCTCTGAATTCTTCACAGACGTAGCGGTTTTTCAGTCGATTAAAGAATCACTAAATGAATCACTAGGTATTTTGCACGAAATAAGTCGAGACACTGTCCAGCAAAAAAGTACTCTCGAAAATAAACAAGAAACAGAAGCTGAAATGAAGCGCATTCAAGAATTAGAGAAGCAAGGAATTGAAAAAAAAGAACGAGAGAAAGGTCAAATTCTTACTGTCACTAAGGGTGAGGAAAAAACCTATCAAGCTCTATTGAGCTCACAACGACAAACGGCAGCTCAGTTAAGGAACGCCCTTTTTGAACTCCTGGGAGGCGGGGGATCTATTCCCTTACCGGAAGCTATAGAACTCGCACAATATGCCTCAAAAGTGACAGGAGTAGATGCTGCTATGATATTAGGTATTCTCCAGCAAGAAACAGAATTGGGGAGTAATCTTGGAGGGTGTTTATTTACAGATAATAGCAGTGCAAGACCGGTGATGCATCCTGACCGAGACGAACCAGTCTTCTTGGCTATAGCCAATATTTTAGGTTTTGACCCCTATACTCGGACTGTCTCTTGCCCGCTTGTTCGAAACGGTACGCGAATCGGTTGGGGTGGAGCTATGGGTCCTTCACAATTTATCCCATCAACCTGGGCAATGTATGGTGGGATTAAAAATTACGGTAACGGTTGGGAGTACGACAAATCCGCTGACGCCATCAGAAGTATAAATGGCGGCAGCGGTCCTTCGAGCCCGTTTGTAAACCAAGACGCTTTCATTGCTACTGCACTTCTACTTCGAGACAATGGTGCCAATGGTTCATATAGTGGTGACAGATTAGCCTCTCTTAGATATTACGCCGGTTGGGGAGGAGCAACTAATCCAGCTAATTTCTTTTATGGCGATAGTGTAATGAGGCATAAGGCCAATATGCAGACTAACATTGATATCTTAAGTAATTAAGATTTCAGGTCGATTGTGTCGCTGAATAAAAACGAACCATTGCCAAAAGTGCACTATCTGTTATAGTGTCCGGCACATACACGCATAATTAGGTGACTAATGGTTGCCGAAGCAATAAATTTATATGAAAAAAGATATTCACCCAGAGAACTACCGAATGGTAATCTTCCACGACAATTCCTCAGACGAGCGGATGTTAGTCGGATCGACTATCGAAACCGAAGCTACAGACAAGTGGACCGACGGTAAAGAGTACCCACTAACAAGAGTCGACGTTTCAAGCGCCTCCCATCCTTTCTACACAGGACAAGAGAAAGTAATGGACATGGCTGGACGAGTAGAGAGATTCAAGAGTCGAGCCACCAAGGCAGCCGTCCGAAAGAAAAAATAAAAAAAGGGGCCCTAGCGACTACTCATGCCCAATTTTCGAGGAACGACAGAGAATATAAAAGTGTAAGTACTCTTGGAGTAAATTTTGCTCTGAATTTGTGCCCTTCCTAGCGCAATTACTGGAACACTCAGAAGCCACCGTAAAGGTGGTTTTTTGTTATTAGCGTTGTAAAAAATTAGAATTAAAGTAGTATTGACCAACGATATGGAATTCTCGCAAGACAAACTACAAGAGTTTAAAGAAAACCACAAAACGCAATTTCTGGCGTCGCAATTTGCGAGTGAGTTGGTGAAGCTGACTGACGCTCAAGAATTAGCCGACAGTGATCCTGAAATGGCGGAATTGGCTAAAGAGGAAATCGCCGCTCTTACTAGGCAACTTGAAGATCAATTTGCCGAGATGGAGAAAATTATTGAATCCAATAAGGAAGAAGAGGAGAGACCCTACGGGGTAATGCTCGAAGTACGGGCCGGCGCCGGGGGAGACGAAGCATCACTGTTTGCTGCCGAGTTAGCCTCAATGTATTTAAAGTATGCTGAGCTAAATAGTTGGCAAACCATCAGGGCGCACGTGTCAGCGACCGAAGCTGGTGGATACAAAGAAGCCGCTTTCGAAATAATGGGTAAAGAAGTTTACGACCACCTGCGTTATGAAACAGGGGTGCACCGAGTACAACGTATCCCAGCTACTGAGAAGCAGGGTAGGATTCACACTTCAACTGCTTCAGTGGCTATTTTGCCAATGCGTAAGAAGTCTAGAATCGAAATCAATCCCAGCGACATAGATATGGAATTTTCCCGTTCTGGTGGCGCTGGTGGTCAAAACGTCAACAAAGTTGAGTCAGCGGTGCGCCTCATTCACCGACCAACCGGAATCGACGTGCGTTGTGAAACCGACCGAACCCAGCTCAAGAATCGTCTCAAAGCCATGGAAATGCTCACCGCCAAACTAGAAGCTCTACACGATGAGGAAGAAGCCAGAAAACACGCTGAAGTGAGAAAGAACCAGATTGGTACCGGAGACCGCTCAGAAAAAATTCGTACCTACAACTTTCCGCAAAACCGAATCACCGACCACCGAATAAAAGAATCTTGGCACACCATAGAAGCCACTCTGGGTGGTAACCTAGCCCCAATAGTAGAAACTCTCCAACAAGTAGCTAAAGGAGAAGACGATGTCCTAGAGTAAAGCAGCACCTTAAAAGTACGAAGTACAGGACTTTGCCGGATATAAGTAGACTATCCTGTACGCTATCCCATTGCGCCAATACAGCCTGTATGGTACTATCTCGCCGCTAAGCGCTCTAGTAGTTGATTTGCAGTTTCGCCACTAAAATAAGGTGAATAAGTACTTAAACACTACATCAAATCTCCGGCAACGCTTTTTGCTTATATATTATGTCAACAAACACAGAAGAATCATTTATCGACCGCTTGTTCAAAGCGGGATCACATTTTGGTTTTAAGAAAGCCCGTCGACACCCAACCGTTGCTAAATTTCTTTATACAACCAAAGACGGTAACGATATTTTCGATTTAGAAAAAACTATTTCTTCATTGGAATCAGCTAAAGAAGTTTTAAAAGAAGCTGGTCTTCACGGCAAGATAGTTTTATTTGTCGGTACAAAAGACGAAGCTTCTCGTATCGTAAAAGCTACAGCCGAAAAAACTGAATCACCATTTGTAACTAACCGTTGGATTGGAGGGATGCTTACTAACTTCAGTGAGATAAAGAAACGGATTAATCGACTAGAAGCTCTAATGAGTGAAAAAGAATCAGGCGAGCTAGAACGAAAATACACCAAGAAAGAACGGGTAGTTATCAGTCGTGAGGTAGATAAACTAAACTTCAACTTCAAAGGTATTTCAGCCATCAAGAAGATGCCAGATTACATGTTGGTTGTAGACCCTCGTCACGATTCTATTGCTGTAGCAGAAGCTAAAGAAAAGGGTATTCCAGTTATAGCTATCATGAGTTCAGATTGTGACGCTTCTCTTATAAAGTATCCAGTTATCGCTAATGATTCTTTACAGACAAGTGTTAAGCTTATCTTGGAAGAATTAGCTTCAGCCTATGCAGAAGGCAAAACTGCTTACGTACCAAAACCTGTCGAACCACGAAAGGCCGCTCCAGTTCGACGATGATAAATTATTATTAGTCTAGGAATTATTGGCGTGTTAAAGCCGATAACTCAGACATAAATTCACCTCAAGAGTACTTCCTTTTTTATAGTTGCTAAAGCTTCTTAAAAATTTGGTCGTCAAACTATCCTTTGGATATTCATTCAAAACTTTATGGAAATTACATCAGCTCAACTAAAAGAACTACGAGAGAAAACAGGCATTTCAGTCATGCAATGCAAAACTGCATTGACTGAAGCTGGCGGAGACATGGACAAAGCCATTATCATTCTAAAAAAGAAGCGAAGCGAAGCTGCCGACAAAAAATCCGACCGGACCATCGGTGCCGGTGCTGTTGGTTCATATATCCATAACACAAACGAAGTGGCGTCTTTAGCTCTATTAGGATGTGAGACAGACTTTGTGTCAAAGAACGAAGAATTCATTGCTTTAGCTAAAGATATTGCTATGCATGTGGCTGCTACAAATCCAACTTATATTTCTAAAAGTGAGTTGCCAGAAGAAGCTATCCAAAAAGCCAAGGAGGTATTCGCTGCAGAAGTAGAAGGAAAGCCAGCTGATATGCAAGAAAAGATAATGGAAGGAAAGCTTGCTTCATACTTCAAGGATCAGATTCTAATGGAGCAAGACTTCATCAAAAACCCAGAGCATACTATTGCTGAGATGGTTACGGGAGCAGTGCAAAAGTTTGGTGAAAACGTTACGATCGTGCGAATCTCACGGGTATCTGTAAAATAATAAAATGATAACCACAGCTACAACTGCATTTTTAGTGAGTGTTATTGTGGGGCTATCTTTATTTACCTTGATTAGAAAAGAACGTCACCACGGTCGACGTTTTTTTGCTAGAACACTTCGAGTTTTTTTAGACAGAAAAGTTGAACAGAGTGGGCGGTGGATCATCAATAGCTGGGAACACTTTAGTAAGTACGTAGTGCAACTAAATTGGTATTACAGCATACACTCTCTCTTAAAGGCTATTTTAGCAATGATTATATCTTTCTACACCTACTTTGAAGATATGTTTGAACGTAATCGCAATAAAACCAAGCAACTAAGAGCAGAAAAGCGTCAATTGAGTGATTCTCACCACCTGCAACAAATGACCCTGCACAGAGAAGACACAACTCTTACTGAGAATCAGCAGCGTAAGTTGAAGCAAAAAGAGCTAGACGGAAAACACTAGTATTTTTTACTGGAAATCTCCCTAAGTTTCTGATAGGATATTGGTCGCTACCCAAAGAAAACTTGTGTGAAAAGTGAGTTGTGGTACAAAGACCAGAAAGAAAAACAAAAACCACAAAATTTAATAAGCCACCTTAGCTCAGTTGGTAGAGCAACTCACTTGTAATGAGTAGGTCGTCAGTTCGAATCTGACAGGTGGCTCCGATACGAGAGAAGTGATTCGACGACGAAAGAGGAGAGAGTACAAAATATAAGGCCGGACGTAATCACTTCCAAGTGAGGCCACACTGTATCGCAGATACAGGTACATTTTATCTATCCAACCACTTTCGCCTACCTACACTTCCATGGTCAACTGCGTAATACACCTTTATTTTTAGCCAAAACCAGTATATACTCGCAGGTACGCATGAGCCCAGAAGACCAATCACATTTGCTTCCATATGCCCGCCGGCCAGACTTTAAGGTCGCTCGCGCTAATGAACTTACCGGCAAAGACCGGCAGTTTTTTCGTTTTCTAGAAATCGTCCCCGGAGTAGCGGCCTGGTCTACTATCTTTGGAATAATTCTAGCTTCTATATACACGCCTTTTGCCGCGGCCTATTTTATTATCGCCTTTTCAATTTACTGGGTGCTAAAAACATTTTTTCTTTCTATTCACGTCCGTCACAACTGGAAACGACTAAAACATCATATAGATTTAGATTGGGAAGCATTAGTTCAAAGATTTGATTACGATCAAATGCACCATTTGGTTATTTTTCCATTCTATAAAGAACCAAGAGAGGTGATTGAAGGAACCTTGCAAGGCTTGATTGAGTCGAGATACAACAAAGATAAATTAATTGTTGTACTGGCGGCTGAAGAAAGGGCCGGTCAAGACGCTATCGAATTAGCGAAAGAGATGGAAGAAAAGTTTGGTTCTTTGTTTGGTAATTTTATAGTTACAATTCATCCCGACGATATTGCAGGTGAGATCGCTGGTAAAGGTTCAAACACGCACTACGCTCTACATCAAGTTAGAGAAAAGGTCATTGACCAAAAAAATATAGATTATAAAAACGTTTTAGTTTCAATCTTCGACATCGACACGGTTATTTATCCCGATTATTTTAACTGTCTTGTATGGCATTTCTATACAGCCAAGGATCCTTATAAAAGCGCTTTCCAACCTGTACCGTTGTTCACTAACAACCTTTGGGAAGCAACAGCTCTGTCCAGAGTGATGGCTATGAGTAGTACTTTCTGGCAAATGATCATGCAAGAACGTCCCGATAAAGCCGCTACCTTTTCTTCTCACTCGGTTAGCTTTCAAGCTTTGTACGAAATCGGCTATGGTCAGGCTAATGTTGTCAGTGAAGACTCTAGGATTTTTTGGAACTTACTAATCGCTAATGATGGAAACTTTAAAGTGGTCTCGCTGTCTTACCCAATTGCTATGGACGCCACCACCGCCTCAACTGCCTGGGGAACTATTCAAAATATTTATCGACAACATCGACGGTGGACTTACGGAGTAGAAAACTGGTGTTACTTGGTTTATCATTTCTCAAAGAATAAAGCGATTCCCCTTAAGAAGCGTTTATCGATTGCCGCTCTCCAGGGTGAAGGCTACTGGTCATTAGTGACCAACCCAATCATGTTGTTCATTCTTGGTTGGGCACCAATCTTCCTCGGTACTCGAGAATTTCACGCGACAGTACTGTCTTACGAGCTACCGATAATGGTACGTAATCTACTAATTATCGCCATGCTTGGTATGGTGGTCTCCTCAATTATTTCGCTATCCTTAACCCCACCAAGACCAGCTGGGCACAGTCGTTTCAAATACATCGTGATGGCTTTGCAGTGGATTATGGTACCGTTCACTATGATCGTGTTTAGTGCGATTCCTGGACTCGATGCTCAGACAAGACTAATGCTTGGTCGGTACATGGGGTTCTGGGTAACACCAAAAAGACAAAAATAATTTATGCCCACAGAACCAAAAATTGAAGGACTATCTCAAAGACGACGGCAAGTATTGTTCCTCTTCCTGGTTCTTGTTTTCGTTGTGTCACTACCGGTAATGATTTTTTATACTACCGGCTACCGGCTTAGTTTCGACAACGATAAAACCTCAATTATCACCACCGGGGGTTTGTATGTAACCACTGACAATCTAGAAGTAGAGGTTTATCTAGATGAAGAAAAAATTGAAAAGCCAAGATTATTCCGTTCAGCCTACTACATTCAAAATATAGAAGCCGGAAAGCATTTATTGGTAGTACAGAGACCTGACCTACAAACTTGGGTCAAAGAACTGCCAGTCGACTCACATATTGTTATTGAGGTAGCAGCTTTTAATATGCCAGTAATTCCGCATATTAGGCCAATAACTAAGTACACTACCGAAAGAAATCTTCCAGTCTTTAAACAAACAGCCAGTACTACTATAATCTTTCCAGAGGCGACCACCACGACACCTCTCTACGCCACTACTAGTCTGGCGACTTCTTCATATCAAATAAACGAAGAGTTTGCCTTTGTCGAAAGTTTGTTTGCGAGCTCCTCAGTAGTACTTCGGTCCGTCTTCGAACCAAAAAAGATTAACAAGTTCCAATTTGCTACGTCTTCACAAAAGACAGTCTCTACAAGTCCTGAAGCTTTGAAACAAAGAGGAGATCTAAGTCTCAAAGCAAAAGACGATCAGCTGTTTGCTGTCTGGAACGACGACGTGAGCGGTATACCTCACTATTTCTGTGTTACCGAGGGACCACTTTCTTCAACAGCAGCCCGTTACGGCCAACACGTAGCCGATTCAATTTTTAAATTATCTATTTCTTCGACCACTCCATTACTGATCAACGGCGACAGAGTTTGTCGTCCTGAAGTACAACTGAACCGCCTGCAGCAAGATGTCTTCTTCTATGACTTCTTCCCAGACAGCCAGGATTTAATTTTGCTCCAACTAGAAGACGGTCTTTACGTCACCGAGATTGATGACCGGGCGTGGCAAAATACCCAATTACTTTACCCAGGAAATAATTTCATAGTAGTGGTTGAAAACGGAGTGATATATATCAAAGAAGAAGGTGTGTATTTCGAAGTAATCATCGAAATTGAACCACCAGAATAGCGTGCTAAAATAAAAAATATGGAAACTAAAAAAGGACACCAACACCCAATCACCTACATGATTTCAGAAATCAACGCTATTTTCTCAGAGATTGGCTACACTTTTGCTGAAGGTCCGGAGGCCGAGACAGAGTATTACAACTTCGATAGGTTGAATTTTCCCATTAATCACCCAGCTAGAGATATGCAGGATACATTCTGGTTTAAAAACAAAGACGTTCAAGAACCTACTGTTTTAAGAACTCACACTAGTCCGGTACAGGCTAGATATATGGAAAATAGCGAACCTCCTATAAGAATCATTGTTCCGGGAAAGGTTTTTAGAAATGAGGCTACTGACGCTACTCATGAGGCCCAGTTTTATCAATTGGAGGGCTTGTGTGTCGCTAAGGGTGTACACCTAGGTCACCTCAAAGGAATCCTAGAACATTTTTTCTCTAAATTTTTTAGTGGAAAAACCGAAATTAGATTTCGCCCAGGCTTTTTTCCCTTTGTCGAGCCTGGGGTAGAAGTAGATATGAAACTGCTTGAAGGAGAGAGTAAGTTGGCTGGTAAGTGGATTGAAGTAATGGGGGCTGGTATGGTCCATCCCAACGTTCTTAGTGCCTCAGGAATTGATCCAATGGAATATTCAGGGTTTGCGTTCGGAATGGGTATTGATCGTCTGGGAGTGATGAAGTATGGGGTTGAAGATATTCGAGATTATTATACGGGAGACTTAAGATTCGTTAATCAATTCTAGATATGAAAATAGTACACAGTTGGTTAAAGGATTATTTAGGAGATAATCTGCCTGCCGCCGAAAAGGTTGAGGAACTCCTAAACACTTACGCTTTTGAGGTGGAGGGAATAGAAAAAGTAGAAGAGGAGGAAGTGATAGATGTTGATATCCTGCCAAATCGAGCGAGTGACTGTTTGTGTCACCGAGGTATAGCTAGAGAGTTAGCGACTATTCTTGGTGTCAGTTTAGTCAGCGATCCGCTCAAAGAATCAACAGATCTACCAGTAACAGATAAAATTCAAATCCGAATTGCTGACCATGAAGCGTGCCCCAGGTTCACTGCTTCTTTGATATCGGGTATTGAAGTAAAAGACTCTCCAGAATGGCTACAGAAAAGACTAAGGGCACTAGGTCAACGGCCGATCAATAATATTGTTGATGCGACTAACTACGTCATGTATGCAATTGGTCAACCTATTCATGCTTACGATGCCGATTTGTTTCCGCAAGAAGACGGTAAGTGGAAGATTGCAGTTAGATTTGCGGAAGAGAATGAAACCGTTAGCTTGTTATCTGAAGGCGGAAAGGATGAAGAGAGGATTGTTGAATTGGACGGAAGCGAACTCCTGATTGTTGATGAGTCAACTAATGTACCAGTTGGTCTCGCTGGAGTTAAGGGAGGTAAATATGCTGGAGTGCATTCCGGTACCACAAATATAATTATCGAAGCTGCTCACTTTCATCCAATAGTGACCAGAAAGACTGCTAGGAGGTTAGGTATCGTCATAGAAGCCTCAAAGCGTTTTGAAAATGAACCTTCAAGAAAACTACCACCTTATGCTCAAAAAGAAATTGTTAAATTGATTACTGATATTGCAGGAGGAGAGTGTGAGGGTGTGGTTGACAAATTTGTACAGAAGAAAGAGCCGTTAAAAGTCATTGTTACAGTCGCTAGAATTAACAGCCTTTTGGGCTTAAGTCTTAGAAATGACGAAGTTCGCAACATTTTACTTAGAACTGGATCTATCATCACTGATATTAAAGAAGGAGTGTTTGAAATAATTGGCCCGTTTGAACGAACAGATTTGAACATAGAAGAGGATTACATAGAAGAAGTTGGTCGAATTCATGGTCTATCAAGTATTGAATCAGTAGAGCCTACTTTTATTGAGGTACCTGAAATTAACCCTCGTCAATATTATGGCGATAAGGTAAGGATAGCTCTCATGAACATAGGCTTTACCGAAGTTATTACTTCCACTTTTCAGAAAAAAGGAAAGCTCCAGCTGAAAAACTCTCTAGCTAGCGACAAAAGCTACTTGCGCAGCAGTCTAGTTAATAACCTCAACGCTGTTTTGGATGCAAACTACGCCCACGTTGATTTGCTTGCATTAGCAGATGTAAGAGTGTTTGAAATCGGGACAGTCTTTAGTCACGAAGTAGGTAAAGTATCAGAAAAAGTAGTTCTCACCCTAGGCGCTAGGACTAAAGGAAATGGTTATAATCCAAAAGACGACAAAGTACTCAAGGAGGGTATGGCTTCAGTGGCTGAGGCGCTAGGAAAAGACCTTGACTGGCAGATAGAAAAAGGAGTCGCTGAACTTGACCTAAGCGCTGCCTTAAAAGATTTGCCAACCCCTATCGCCTACATACCACTGTTGTCACAAGTACCGGCTGCCTATAAAACCATTTCCCAGTATCCAGCCATCGCTCGAGACGTAGCTCTGTGGGTCGGAGAGTCGGAGAATCCTAAATCAGTTATTTCAACCCTGACCAGATCGGCTGGAGAGCTTTGTGTTCGACAGACCTTATTCGATACCTTCACTAAAGGCGGACGTACCTCTTACGCATTCCGTCTAGTCTTCCAAGCAGAAGAACGAACTTTAACCGACCTGGAAATAAACGCTGTAATGCAAAACATCTACCAAACCGCCGAAGAAAAAGGTTGGGAAGTACGCTAGTCACATTAAGGGCAAGACGGTGCTTCAGGAGTTATTTATACAAGCAATAAAGTTCAATATTTGTTATAATAGGTTGTTATTCACTGATTATTTATCATTGCCATGCCTGACAAGAAACCAGCTAAGAAGAAAAACTACGACGCTTCATCAATTTCAGTTCTTGAAGGGTTGGATCCGGTGCGAAAGCGCCCGGGTATGTATATTGGGACAACTGGTCCTGACGGTCTCCATCACTTGATTTGGGAGGTTTTTGACAACTCACGCGACGAAGCCATGGGCGGCTTTGCTGACCGAGTAGAAGTAGCTCTGCTTCCAGACAACTATATTCGAGTAGTAGACAACGGACGGGGTATTCCGGTCGACAAGCATAAGCAATCCGGAGTATCTGCTCTGGAGACCATCCTTACCGTGCTTCACGCTGGAGGAAAGTTTGGTGGAGAAGATTCTGGGTATAAGGTTTCTGGAGGTTTGCATGGAGTTGGAGTTTCAGTAATGAACGCCTTGTCTGAACACGCTATCGCAGAAGTTCACCGAGACGGCGGCTATTACATGCAGGAATACAACATCGGTAAACCAAAATACAAAGTAAAGAAGGTTGGAGCTTCTAAGCTTCAAGGTACGGTTATCACTTTTAAGCCAGACATCGACATCTTCAAGGAGATAGAGTTCGACTTTAAACGAATCGTAAACCACTTGCGTCAGCAGGCGTACTTAGTGAAGGCGATGAAAATATCGGTAATTGATGCTCGAAACTTAGACGAAACACAAAAAAATAACCTAGACCTAGTTGGTAAGCAATACCTAGCAGACGAACACTTGCAAGTTCCTCATGAGCACTTTTACTTTGAAGGCGGTTTGCGCTCACTAGTTGCTTTCAACAATCACTACCAAAAGCCGATAAATAAAAATATTTTTTACGTCGAAAAGCACAACGTTAGTCCTGAAGTATTAACAGTTGAAGTTGCGCTGCAATATGTAGATGATATTTCTCCTAGAATTACTGCTTTTGCCAACAACATTTATAACTCAGAACAGGGTACTCATATCACTGGATTTAAGACTGCTCTTACTAGAACTCTCAACAACTACGCCAAGAAGAACAATTTCTTCTCAGTTAAAGACAAAGATCCAAGCTTCACCGGAGACGATGTTCTGGAAGGTATTACAGTGGTGGTTTCTGTTAAGATGCCCGAGATTCAGTTTGAAGGACAGACTAAGGCAAAGTTAGGGTCAGTTGAAGCCAGAAGTGCCACCGAGTCAGTCTTTGGCGACGCTTTCAATACCTACTTAGAAGAAAATCCAGACGACGCTAAAGCGATTATCAATAAAGTGATTATCGCCGTGAAGGCTCGTAAGGCAGCCAAAGCAGCCAAGGATAGCGTGTTAAGAAAGGGAGCTTTGGAAGGTATGTCACTTCCGGGTAAGCTGGCCGACTGTCAGAGCAAGAGAGCCGAAGACTCTGAACTCTTTATTGTAGAGGGAGACTCAGCGGGTGGTTCAGCCAAGATGGGGCGAGACAGAAAGACTCAAGCTATCCTTCCATTACGAGGAAAAATTCTCAACGTAGAGCGCGCCCGTATCGATAAGATGCTCGCTTCAGAACAAATCAAAAACTTAGTGATTGCTCTCGGTACCGCCATCGGTGATGTGTTTGATATATCAAAACTTCGTTACCATAAGATTATCATCGCTACCGACGCCGACGTCGATGGAGCCCACATCCGGACCTTACTTCTAACTCTATTTTACCGTTACTTCCGGCCACTTATAGATGGAGGATTCATCTATATCGCCCAACCGCCACTCTATAAAATACAAAAAGGTAAAGACTCTAGATACGCCTACACCGAAGAACAAAAATTCGCCATTCTAAAAGACATGGGAGAAGAAGTGTCTGAAGAAGTTACTGAAGGCGAAGAGGTAGAGGAAGAAGGATCTTCTGAAGAAGAAAGTCCAAAGAAGAATAGTCGAGTTAGGATTCAACGTTACAAAGGTCTTGGGGAAATGAACGCCGATGAATTGTCGGAAACAACCATGAAGATTGAAAATCGTATTTTGAAACAAGTAGCAATTGAAGACGGCCAAAGAGCAGATAAAGTATTCGACGTGTTAATGGGCACCGATGTAGCTAGTCGAAAATCATTCATCCAAAGCAACGCCAAAACAGCCAACGTAGACATATAAAAACAATAAATATTTAAAGCCCAAAAAAAGCCGGCGCTTGCGCCGGCCTTTTGGATTTAAATCTATTTAATCAAACTGACTCGTTGAGAAAACTTGTTGTTTGCAGTATTCCGGTCTGACGATACTTTCACGGTGACGGTAAAAGTGTGTGAATTATTATCAGTTGTAGGGAAGCCGAGGGTCAAGACGGCTCTTTCGTTTGGTTTAAGTGGCTTTTGTTTTGGGGAAGTGTATTCGCCACCTCCGGGCAACGTTACTCCATAAGTCCAGTCATCCGAAGTTTTGGTGCCATAGTTTTTGACTTCAAACTGAATTGCTCCAGATCCATTTTGTACCAATGTTCCACCAAAGAAGGTGCTACCGAGAATTCTTCCGGTGGCAAGAAATCTAGCGTATAAGTCCGTTTGACCATTTGGGTTAGAAACAGGGATCTCATAGCCAAGCTGTTGCTGGTAGACTGGTTTTAGTTTAGGAGTAACTACTTCTACTCTTTCTACTTCGGGTTCGGTTTCAGGTTCAGGCTCTTCAGCAACAACTTCTTCATTTACTACCGGGACCTCTTCTTCGACAATATTTGAAGGGTCCTCAATACTTTCGTTCAAAATAGTAATTATCGCTGTTTTTTCAGCTCTAGAAACGGTGTCATTAGTAGTCCAAAAAGCTATTGTGTACGAAAGTGTTTCAGAACGCTTTTTTTTAGACTCCGCGGTAATGCTTAAATTATCGACGTTACCAATATTGTAGTTAGTATCGCAAGTAACGTTTCTAGGATCTCTATTTAAATTGATGATAGCCACGCTCACGCCATCAATGCAAGTATAAGAAAAAGTATAAGCACCTTTGGTGTCAAAGGCATTCCAAGTCAAGCTGACCACCTCACCTGAATTTATCAACTCTGTGTCGCTAGAAACCATAATTTCGACTGATTCACTTTGCGCAGTCTTTTTTTGGTTCATTACTTCTCCTAGGGAAGCGAGGGACGAAAATGCCACCGGCAAAACATGTACTAGTTGTATAGACAACCAAGTAATTAAAATAATAATCCCAACAAAGCCGGCCACCGCAAAGCTTCTAAGAACAGAATCCTTCTTTTTTGATTCTTCTTTAATTTCATTCATATTTAACGAAAACTACCACGACATAAAGGACTTGTCAATTTACGGCCGTAAAGAAAGAGACAAGTTGAGCTTATTGACTTTAAAGTCAATAGATGTTATAATCGCAAAATTAAATTGAACTAAATTATGCATGAATTAATCGAAATCATTTGGTCGAGGAAATTAGCCTTTTTGGGAACGTTTTTTTTGGTATTCACTTTGTCCTACGTTGTCCTAGTGGCATTAGACTTCTTACCTGAACCAGTCGCTTCTGAGGAAGAAGTACAACAACAATCTGAGGATGAGTCTCTAGAAGCAGATTTAGCTAGTGAGGAAACTATTCCAGAAGTGGAAGAACTAACCCAGACCACAGGAGCAACCACTCTGCCTCTCCAAATAAAAATAGCAAAATTAGACAGGACTGTTACCGTACTAAACCCAACTTCTCGAATAATCGAGGATTTAGATACTGCTTTACTTGAAGGAGCAGTTAGACATCCAGATTCGGCCGCTCTCAACCAAGAGGGTAATGTTTTTATCCTCGGCCATTCCAGTTATTTACCTAATGTATTTAATAAGAATTTTCAGGCTTTTAATGGTATCCAAGATCTAGCTTGGGGAGATATAATCGAGGTTTATTCTGATTCAAGTGTTTATGAGTATCGGGTAGAAAAAGTCTACCGGGCTAACGCCACCGAGGTTACTGTACCAATCGCCGGAGAGGGACATCGTCTTATTCTAGCTACTTGCAATAGTTTTGGTAGCTCAGACGACCGTTATATAGTTGAAGCTAAGCGAGTAGATGTGCGCGGAGTATAGCTCGCTAACCTTGACAAATACCGGTTTATGCTATATCGTATTGAAATTAAACGTGTTCCCAGACAGTGTATCTGTCACGTTCTCCAAAAGACAGAATCAAAAATATATCTAACACAGGCTTCGTAATCTTGGTTACTCTTGCGTATAAAGGTGTAGGTAAGAGTATAAATCTTATGAATAAATCATTTATCCCTATGAAAAATTATTTAAAAACTATTGCTAGTACGATGGTGATGTTTGCATTAGTGCTGTCTGCTTTTTTGGCGCCACTAAGCTCGGCCACTGCGTTTACTGTGTCCAGTAATTCATCAACTAACGAATTTACAATTGGTAGCTCATCTTCATCTGTTACTTCTTGTAATATTGATGCTAATCGATATACCGTCACTCAGGGTGAAAGTGTTACGGTAAATTGGAACACTTCTGGTTTCACCAATATCACCATCAATGGTGAATCTGTATCTGGTAATTCTGGTTCAAAGACTTACACCAACATGCAAGTTAGGACTGTCTTTCGACTTGAAGCTACCAACAGCTCTGGTTCAACTTGTGTTCAGCAAGTGATTGTTAACTGTATTCCGCCAGGGGTTCCAACTTTTTGTGAGCTTGGAGTTACAAAGACTGTTGATAAATCTTCTGCCAAAATAGGAGATACTCTTACCTACACCATAACTGTAAAAAATAACGGCGATGCTGACTGTACCGGTGACGGCGTCAAAATTGAGGATGTCCTCGATCCAAATTTAAAATACGTGAGTAATCAAGTTACTTCAAACGTAACTGCTGGATATAAAGGTCTTCCTGTCTATACAAGTTCTGATCGAACTTTACGATTCAACGGAAACGTTCTTAGTCCAAACGAAGGTTCAATTATTTCTATAGTTACAGAGGTTACTGCTCCTGCTCAGTGTGGAGACTTTAAAGTCAGAAACCAAGCAAAGGCAACAGCTAAAGAATTAAATGACTTTGGTACTTGGAAGTATAGTCCAAATGTAGTAACTGATATTGATAATGACTGTGTGGTAGTCGTACCCGTACCAACTTGTGATTCATTCACCGCGTCACCTTCAACTATCACTCTAGGTGGTAAGTCGACTCTAACTTGGGCTACAACCAACGCTACTCAAGTAACCATCAACAATGGTGTTGGTTCAAGAGCAGTTGATGGAACTGTAGAAGTTTCACCAATTGCGGATACTATCTATAAGTTAACTGCCATTAGTGTCGATAATAAAAATGTCTATTGTGAAGTTCCAGTTAAGGTTTCTGCTCGACCAGTTCCAGTTTGTGAAATCTTCACCGCTGCTCCCAATCAATTTAGTTTTGGTGGAGGGACAACTAACCTTAATTGGAAGGTAATCGATGCCACTGAAGTCACGATTGATAATAATATAGGCTCAGTCGGTCCAACCGGAAACAGAAGTACGAATGTTACTAAATCTACAACCTTCAAGCTAACAGCCAAAAATGCTAGTGGGGATGAGGTTAGTTGTTTTGCTCCAGTAACTGTATCAAATCCAGACGCTCCGTTTACTTGTTCAGATAATGTAAACTTTGCTGCTAGCGATAGATCAATTACTAGAGGTGATGATATTACTTTGAACTGGAGTACTTCAGATGTTGATACAGTTTCTATCAGTGTAATCAACCAAACATCACTTTCTGGTAGTAGAACAGTTTCACCCTCAAGTGACACTACTTATGTGCTAACAGCAACTCAGGGAAATAAGACTATCAATTGTCCAGTCTCTGTAAACGTATCTACTGGTGGTGGTGGAGGAGGTGGAGGTAGTTCCAGTCCACGTTGTGATCTAGATATTTCTGACACCAAGATTAAGCGAGGTGAAGAAATCACTATCAAGTGGAATACTTCTAATGCTACTGAAATAACTCTAAAGGATGATCGAGGCAAGACGGTATTTACAACTGATGATCTACTAAGTAGAGACAAGAAAGAATATCTAGACGGTTCAGTCAAGCTACGACCAACTCGCGATACAGAATATATCCTAATCGCTGAACGAGGTTCACGTGACCGAGAGTGTAAGGTGAAAGTGGATGTTCAAGACAGCGTAGTGGTACTGCAAACGAGAGACCAACAGCCATTAGTGGCCGGTATCTCACTCAGTCAAGTTCCATACACTGGATTTGAAGCGGGACCAGTAATGACAATTATGTTCTATCTACTTTTAGTAGCTTGGGCTCTATACGTTACTTACTTGCTAGTCATACGAAAAAAAATGGCCACAGTTAAGAGCAACCCAGTAATGGAATCACCATCTGTGAACATGGAAAACCAAGCATTTATGCAAACAGCAGAAGCAAAGCGCCCAGACGTATTTGTGGCTTCTGTAACATCAGCACTTTCTACTCATGAAGTGTCACCAGCTAATCTACCAACCGGAACCCCAACTATTGGTTATGACAATCATGTTGAAGATGAGGTTAATCCGCATCAAGTTAGCGACACTGTCGTAACCGACCTAGAAAACCGAGCTCACTCCCAAAAAGCTTTGCTTTCAAGTGACGCCGTACGTTACTTCATTGGCACCACCGAAGGTTTGGTAGAGCGAAATGAAGCACTAGATCAAGTGATCGTCGAAGCAAAGAAGACCTATCCTTTAGAAGACGGCTGGATTGTGATCAACGAAGCTCGAATGCAAAACCTATGTAAGTTTTGCAAGACAGGAGTAAGTAAGAATACTCCATCTTATTCTCCAGTAACTGTACCGGAAGGTTCTAGTTCTCTAGCTGAAGCGATTGTAACCGGCAACGTAGTAGCAGCTTACGAAATGATCGGCAACCGACCAATGTTCGCGTTAGCAGATGCTGCAGCTGACCTCGATGCTCTATATCGACACCGAAAGGGTGGAGAAGCAAAAGTCTCTAACCTACTCGTTTCTGAGACAGAGGGATTGTCTGAAGAAAAAATCAAGAACATGATTTCTGCTCTAACTGGAGCAATCGACGGAACTTATACCGACGAAGCCTCAGCCGTAAAAATGGCTATTATGAAGGCGGTAAAGGAAGCGGCCTAAGGTCCATAAAACTTTAGTCCATAAAAGCCGACTCCAAAAGGTGTCGGCTTTTGAGTGATTAATAAGCAAAATGATTATTAAGGACTTATGTCAGATTTTGCGCTGCCTTTGGGCAAAATCTGAGCAGTATACACTTTAGATGTTTACTTCATCACTCAATTTCGCTACAAGTGCTTCCACTGAAATCGATTCTGATTCTCCAGTATCACGTGATTCCAAAGTTACAGTTTTAGTTTCAACCTCTTTGTCACCAATGACAATAAAGTAGGGAAGCTTCATTTTCTTAGCATTACGTATTTTCTTTCCCATCGATTCGTTTGAAGTATCAAACTCAATCCGGAAATTTTGTTGACGCAAAGTCTGAGCGACCTCAGTTGCATATTCATTATGTACATCAGCGATAGGAATAATTGCTACTTGAGTTGGACAAAGCCAAAGCGGGAAGTTACCTGCGAAGTGTTCAATGATGATGGACATAAAACGTTCAAGGGAACCAGCAATAGCTCGGTGAATCATAACCGGGTTTTGTTTGTTCCCGGCGTTGTCTATATAACTAAGACTAAACCGTTCAGGCATAACAAAGTCGAGTTGAGCGGTAGCAAGTTGCCACTCTCGACCGATAGCATCTTGAAACATAAAGTCTAACTTTGGACCATAAAAGGCTGCTTCACCGTCGACTCGTTTGTAGGGAAGTTCTAAGCGTTTTGCCACACTTTCAAGTATTCCCTCCGCCTTTTTCCAAGTCTCAGGGTCACCTAGATAATCTGCTGGTTTTGCGGGGTCGCTAGCTGAAAGAGAGACCCAGAACTTTCCTTCTTCATACATTTCCAAGGAGGTATAAAACTTCTGAATCACTTTCACTATGTTTTCTACTTCTTGATCAATTTGGTCGATTGTACAAAAGACGTGTCCGTCATCTTGGCTTATACTTCTGACGCGACTTAGACCCATCAATTCGCCAGCCTGTTCATCCCGATAAACCATTGTGGTTTCGGCGTAGCGAATAGGAAGCTCTTTGTATGTCCGTGGCTTACTGTCAAATATTTGCGTGTGATGTGGACAATTCATTGGCTTCATTACAAACTCAGTCTCAGACTGACCTTTTACCTTAAATAGTTCGTCACCAAATTTTTCGAAGTGTCCGGATTTTTTATAAAGGTCACTTTTTGTAATATGAGGGATAGTGACTTTAGCGTATCCATACTCGGCTTGAATCTTCATTATTTTATCAACGATCAAGTCCCGCATCATTGTTCCATTTGGTGTGAAGAGGGGAAGACCGGGACCAACCAACTCAGAGAAGGTAAACAGGTCCAATTCCTTTCCAAGCTTACGGTGGTCTCGGGCTTTAGCTTCCTCCACTTGTTTTTCATAAGCTGCCAGTTCTTCCTTGGTGTCAAATGCTGTACCGTAGATACGGGTAAGCATTGGATTTTTTTCGTCTCCTCGCCAATATGCACCGGCAATTTTATCTAACTTAAAGGCATCAGTATCAATTTCTTCTTTCGGATTTTCCAAGTGACCTCCTCGACAAAGATCAGTAAACCCGCCACAAGTATAAAGAGTAATCTGTTCGCCCTTAGCTTCAATCTCATTTATCAGTTCAAGCTTATACTGATTACCGGTAAATACTGCTTTGGCTTGGTCAGCCGAAACTTCCACGTGGGTAAACTCAGTCCACTTGTTAATTAGTTTCTTCATCTGTTTCTGGATACTCTTGAGATCAGCATCTCCTGGAGTTTCCCTACCACAAAAATCAACGTCGTAATAAAATCCATTATCAACAGCCGGCCCGAGGGTTAGTTTGGCGTGAGGATATTTTTCCACCACTGCAGCTGCTAGAAGGTGAGCTAGCGTGTGCCGTTTGTGTTCAAGTGATTGTTCCATATTGGTTGGAGTTTTGTGTGAATTAACTTATTCCTATAAGACTCAGCGGCTTCGCCCTTTGGGCTGCAGATGCTTCCCTATATAGGAATAAATTAATTCACACAAGCGGTTATTTTTTAAATGTTGTCTTGTAATGGTGTTTGAGTAACTAGCCTACTGATATTGTTTAGGGAAACATCTGCAGGCAATAAGCCGAAGCCGTTGAGTCTAATAATAGCAGTAGGCTAGTTACGGCTATCATCGCTAAACGGAAAATCGCCCGAGTGAATACACGAATAATCGTAGATTCACTCGGACGATTTTACTCGCGGTTCCACCGAATTTCTAGCGCAGTATGCTGGCCAGCTCTCTATTGTTCAGATTAGGCCTAAATGGCTCGCAAGGCGATAGATGGTTGGTAGCCATCACAATCTCTGTTACTAGTATCGTATCGCTTTAAAGAATATTGTCAAACAAAAAACCCTTCAGTGAAGGGCTTCATAAAGATTCAAACCATCACTCAGATGTAAACGCTTTTATTAGTGACGTTAGAATTACGAAAAGTAAATCTGTCCCAATCGAGACGGCAGAACTCCAACAGTCTGGCGAGCAGTATCATCTGGCTCGTGTTTGTTCAGGTACCGATTGAAGATCGGAAGTGTCTTGGGGGTCTAAGCGTATTCGTAATTCAGAAAGTGCTAATAAGCTCTCTTCAGTGTTTCAATATCAGGCAATCTATTTGTAGCCACTTTATCAGTTGTGGTCTGCATTTGTTTTCTCATAATTTAATTCAGTACAATTACTAAAAAAACTGCTCTTGCATGGTAGTGATTTCAATATTTCTATTTAGTATTTACTGGGGACGTTTCTAAATCCTGATTCTTAGGAGCGAGAGCTTTGATTTTATCAATCAAAATACTGGGTTCGTCATTGCGGAAGTTTAGTTTTCCTTTGACGGCAACACAAGTTCCGGGTTCAAGGAGTTCACGGTTAGCGGCGTAAGCTTCGGGGAAAGCGACCAGTTCCAAACTGTCTTTTTGGTCAGATATTTTTATAAAAGCCATCCGGTCACCTTTTTTAGTAAAAAGTTCTCGTACTGTTTCTACCAATCCAGTGGTCACAACCGTTGTACCTTTGTAGCCTTTTTTAACGTCTTCTATTTTTGGTCGCTTTTCGACTTCTACGCTGTGTTCTTCAAGCGGGTGTCCAGATACGTAAACCCCAAGCAATTCTTTTTCCCAAAGTAGTTTTTGGGTCATGGTCGAGTTAGGCGCGGGTTCTAAAGTTAGACCGCTCACCTCAGCCATGCCGTCAAAAAGTGAATCCTGGCTCGCTTCTTTACCAGCGACGTGTTCGCGGTTGTAGGCGAGAAGGTTTTCTAGGTTGCTAAACAGTTGTCCTCGCTCGTTAAATCGGTCAAAAGCACCTGTGGTAATTAGTGCCTCAAGAGATTTTTTGTTTAAAGCTCGGTCGTGGACTCGAGTGAGGAAATTTTGCATTGAGTCAAAGTGCCCATTCTTTTTACGGTCTTCGATGATTATTTCAGCAATACCAGCGCCGAAGTTTTTTATGGTGGTTAGACCAAAGCGAATTGTCTGTGTACCAGGTACCACTGAAAAATCGACAAACGATTCATTGATATCTGGAGGCAGCACGTCGATGCCCATTCGTTCACATTCATGGATACTGTCTGAAATTCTTTCAGTGTCTCCAGAGTCGGCGGTAAGTACAGAAGACATGTATTCAACCGGGTAATTAGCCTTCATATAAGCCGTTTGGTAAGCTACTCTACCATAAGAAGCGGCGTGAGCCTTGTTGAATCCGTAAGCAGCAAAAGGTTCGATCAGTCGCCACAATTCCTCGGCTTTGTTTTCGGTCATTCCGTTGTCGATTAAACCTTGAAAAAGCTTGTCTTTTTCGGCGGCCATCACTTCGGGAATTTTCTTTCCCATCGCTTTACGAAGTTTGTCTGCCTCAAGCCATGAATAACCAGCCAGTTCAATTGAAATCATCATCACGTCGTCTTGGTAGGTAATAACTCCGTAGGAACGATTCAGAATTTTCTCCATCCGCGGATCCAGAAAGGAAATTAGCGCCGAGTTGTGCTTACGTTCAATATAAGTCGGAATCATTTCCATTGGCCCTGGTCGGTAAAGAGCCACCATCGCGTTTATGTCATGAATAGTAGTAGGTTTGAGTTGTTTTAGAAAGGAAGTCATTCCGGTGCCATTAAGTTGAAAAAGACCCATCGTTTCTCCTCGAGACAGCATGGCAAAAGTTTTAGGATCATCGAGAGGAATGTCTTCAATGTCGACGCTTATGTTTCTGATTTTCTTAACGCGTTTTACAGCGTCGGCTAGGATAGCGAGGTTTTTGATACCAAGGAAATCGAATTTCAAAAGACCGACACCGTCCTCGCCGACGCTATGCATTTCGTATTGAGTAATAAACTTACCTGTCTTTGAGTCGAGCTGAATGGGTACAACCTGATTGAGTGGCAGGGGAGAGATAACTACTCCGGCGGCGTGAACTCCCAGGTGACGTACCCTACCTTCGATTTGTTTGGCCAAGTCTATTACCTCTCTGGACTCAGAATCCTTTTTGTATAATTCTGCCAGCTCGGGTTCGATGTCGATGGCGCGATCGATGGTCATCGGGAAGCCTTGTGCGCCCAGTGGAATAAGTTTAGCTATCCGATCGCCGGTTGCATACGAGTGTCCAAGCGCACGAGCTACGTCACGCACAGCCGCTTTTGCCATCATCGTACCGAAGGTACCTATTTGTGCCACTTTGTCCTCGCCGTATTTTTCTTTAGCATATTCGATTATTTCATCGCGCCGATTATCGGCGAAGTCCATATCGATATCTGGAGCAGACGGTCGTTCTGGATTTAGAAATCGCTCGAAAGGCAGGTTGTACTCGAGAGGGTTTACGTTGGTAATACCAAGTACGTAAGTGGTTAGTGAACCGGCAACCGAGCCTCGAATTGTGGTCAAGATACCGCGTTCACGAGCCTCTCGCAGTAAATCTCCTACTACCAAAAAATACTTGGCATAACCTTTGGTTTTGATTACGTCGAGTTCATAGTCTAGTCGCTTTTTAACTTCAGGATCTTCTATATCCAATCCTCTCCACTTCACTCCTTCGTATGAAGTTACTTGCAGTTCTTCATCAGGTTCTCGTCCGCTCTCGATTTCATAATTAGGGAATACCCAAGCATCTTGGCCAAGAGTTATTTCTACATTACATTCGTTGGCAATCTTTACTGTGTTTGAGATTGCTTCAGGTGTGTCTTTAAACCAATCTTTAATTTGGTCTTGAGTAGAGAAAGAAAAGTTGTCGCCACTAGCGTGATCAGCGGTGGTGTCTACGACACCACCGCTTTGAATCTTGATCATTGTTTCTCGAGCCAATCTATCTTCAGGCTTCAAATAATAGACATCCTGAGCCACTACCAGCGGAGTATTAGTTTGTTTAGCTAGTTCTTTTATTTTATTTTGGTTTTCGTCATGGTCAAACATCTCAGGGTGATGAGAAATTCCAAGATAGCAATTTTCGCCAAATGTGTTTTTATACCAATCGAGTCTCTCGGCTGCTTTTTCTGGGTTAACGTCTTTCAAAGCTTGTGCAACTTCACCAGCAAAAGAGGGAATGATGCAGATTAGGTCTTCTTTATATTCTTTGAGTAAATCGTCGTCTATTCGTGGTCGGTAATAAAAACCTTCAGTATTAGAAATGGTGACCAATTTTATTAAGTTTTGGTAGCCCTTAAATGTTTTAGCGAGTAATACGAGGCGAGAGCGAGGCTTGTCGATATTTACTTCTTTGTCGAAGCGGGTCCGTGGTGCTAAGAAGGCATCAAGACCAAGGATAGGTTTGACTCCTTCATTGCTACAAGCTTTATAGAAATCAATAATGCCATAAAGTGCCCCAGCGTCAGTGATGGCTAGAGAATCCTGGCCATCTTCTTTGGCCGCTTTCACTAGTTCTTTGGGCGACGGGACAGCATTAAGTAAAGAATACATCGAGTGAACGTGTAGATGGACAAAGTCCGCTGTCACTTTAGGATAATTCGGTTCTGCCATAGTTTGGGCATTATAACACCGCTCGCTCAGTAAGAAAGACAGGTCTAAAAGTGCTTCTGGTATAATGGGTGTATTATGGCCATCAAGTGGATTATTGGGGTGGATGAGGCTGGTCGGGGGCCTTTGGCTGGGCCGGTGGCGGTGGGAATGGTAAAGATTCCGGTTGATTTTGATTGGTCACTTATTGAAGGAGTGGGTGATAGTAAGAAAATTTCAGAAGCCAACCGAGAAAAGTTATTTCAACAGGCCAAAACGTTGCGTCATCACCGGCAGTTGGACTTTGCTGTCGCTCAAGTGGGGTCAGCAGCTATTGATGAAAAGGGGATTATGTTTGCTATTCAAACAGGGGTACAAAGATGTATTAATCGTTTAGATATCGACGTAGCTGACAGCTTCATCAAGCTAGATGGCTCACTCAAAGCCCCAGTTCAATTTAAACAAGAAACTATCATCAAGGGAGACGAAAAAGAAAAAGTGATTGGTCTAGCGTCTATAGTGGCCAAGGTCACTAGAGACAAATACATGGAGCGGACAGCCAGACAGTACTTCCAATACGGCTTTGAGGTGCATAAAGGCTACGGCACCAAAGCCCATAGGGAAGCTATAGCTAAATACGGCAAATCCCCAATCCACCGGGTTAGCTATTGCAAAAATATAGATATGTTGTAGAGTAAAACACTCTGGTAAAGATATCAGAGACAGTCAAAAGGAGAGCAATAAGATGGTAAAAAGTGTTTCTAGACCCGGCAAAAAAAGACGGGTATCATTATTTCTCACACCAGCACAACGCATTTTACATATCATTATTTCTTGCGGATCAGAAAAAGATCGTGAAGAAGGCGCTTGCGCCAGGTGTAACAAACTAAATGCAGATAATGCGACTGAGGTTCGTGAGGGGCGACTTTATATAAGTTGCAAAGGAGTAAAGGGTTTAGTTCCAGCTCAGATCGAGCTAAAAGACCCAAGACAGTGTGCGTACAGAAATGTAGTTCGAGTACGGGATTAAATTTCCAACCAAAATCACCAGGCCGGTTCTTAATGAATCCGGCCTTCTTTTTTTATAAAAATCTATTTGCCCCATTGAGGGGATGTTGCATTTTAAAGCATATCTGCTATAGTTTCGCCACTATGGTAATTCGAATGCGTCACACGCGGGCACACACCGCAAACCGTCGTTCACATCATGCGCTTAAAGCGCCTACTTTAGCTATTTGTAGCAACTGTCAGGCAAAGCAACGTCCACACCACATGTGTTTGGACTGTGGCTTTTATAAAGGGCGAATGGTAGTTGATATGTCGGCTAAAAAGAAGGCTCGAGAAGAGCGAATGGAAGCTAAGAAAGAAATGATTAATGAACAAAAAGGAAATGTAGATACCGATGCGACAGAATCAATCCCCGAAGGAAAAGCAGAAGTACCTTTAGAAAAAATAGCAACCAAGAAATCAAAGGTGGTAGAATCGCCTGAAATGGCTCAAGAAAAGAATGCTGCACCACGAAAGGGACAGGCATCTTAATCCACATAAATTCCGCTTAGAGCGGAATTTATGTTTTTTTGCTGTTAGAATGTGGTCAGTAAAAGTTTAGTACATTCGTATGGCAAATCGACATTTATCGCGCAGTATAGTTCTTCAGTCACTCTTTGAGTGGGATTTAAGCGATCTCGAAAAAAAAGCAGTGCACGAAGTGTTGAGTCGTAATGTTGCGGAGTTCGCTCCAAACAAAACCGACATGCCATTTATGGAAAAACTCCTAGACGGAACGATGGCCAAAAAACCCGAGTTAGACTTAGTAATAGAAAAAGCCGCCCCAGAGTGGCCAATTGACCGCATCTCTCCGGTTGACCGAAATATCCTCAGACTCGGTTTATACGAGTTGCTGTTTGCTGACCGCAAAGAAGTTCCAGCTAAGGTAGCTATCAATGAAGCTATTGAGCTGGCCAAACAATTTGGTGGAGACAACAGTAGTCGTTTCGTCAACGGTGTACTTGGTGCTGTATACAAAGAAATTGGTGAACCCGGTAAAGAAGAGCAAGGTAAAAAGCGTAAGCGTGACGTAGCATTTGAAGACATGCCAATCGAGCGACTTTCTGGCGCCGTGGTTTATACTCAACACGAAGGACAAATTTATCTGGCCCTAGTCCACGACATCTTTGGCCACTGGACACTTTCAAAGAGTAAAGTTAAAGAGGGGGAAAGTGTAGAAGCAGGTGCGACGAGGGCATTACTGGAAGAAGTCGGGTTACCAATAAAAATCGAAGACGCCTTAGGTGAAAACGAATACGTAGCTTCCCAGCCAGAAGTCGGAAAAGTTCGCAAGCAAGTACACTACTTCCTCGCCAATGCACCGTATGAAGATATAGAGTTGCTCAAGAAGGGTGGATTAGACGACGCTAAGTGGTTTAAGGTAGCTGATATACTCGAACTCAATTTCTACGAAGACATTTTACCGATTGTAACCAAGGCAGTAACTATACTCGTTGGCAGGTCTGGTAAATAGTGTTAGTGTTTTAAACAATCAATCCGATATGCCAGAAAAAGGAATCAGTGTGGATTTAAACAAGCTACAACAAATTATTGACGTCAAATTTACCGACGTTACTGTTTTATTATCTGCCGTTACTCATCGCTCGTATCTAAACGAACACCGCGAAGCCACCTGGGACCACAACGAACGTTTAGAATTTTTAGGCGACGCGGTCCTAGAACTTGTCGTAACCGACTACTTATTTAATAAATACCCAGACAAACCCGAAGGAGAACTAACCGCAGTCCGGGCCGCTTTAGTAAACACCGTCTCATTAAGTGCCGCTTCTGAGCAGCTCGGTATCAACGATTTTCTGCTAATGTCTAAAGGCGAAGCTAAGGACGTCGGGCGAGCTAGGCAGTACATTCTTGCCAATGCTTTTGAAGCCTGTATCGGAGCTATTTACATTGACCAAGGCTACGCCGCCGCTCAAGAATTTATTGCCGGAAGATTATTTCCCAAAACTGACGAAATTGTTAAAAACCGGCTCTGGCAAGACTCTAAGAGTCGCTTTCAAGAATTGTCCCAAGAGCAGGTTTCAGTCACCCCTACCTACGAAACAACCGCTCAAGTTGGTCCAGACCACGATCGCGTATTTACTGTCGGAGTTTACCTAAAAGGAGAACTAGTTGCTGAAGGAAACGGTCGCTCCAAGCAAGAGGCTGAGCAAGATGCGGCTGAACACGCCATTGAAGCTAAAGGTTGGCAAAATGAATAGTCGCATTTAGCTCAAAATACCCATGATACAATAAACCTAATGAAAAGATTCTCGTTAGGCTTTACTCTGGTAGAAATATTAGTAGTGGTTTCCATTATAGGTATTTTAAGCTCAGTGCTCTACGCCAATTTTCGCGAAAGTTCTGCCTACACCCGCGACATAGAGCGTCAAGCAAATTTAAGAGCCGTCCAAGCCGCTCTGGAGTTGTATAAGTTAGACCATGGACGTTACCCCGCAGGGTGTAACAGTTTAACTGACCCGCGTCGTAACGATCTGGCTGGTGGTTGGTCTGGTCAATATAATTCATGGTTTCATTGTAGCGATACTAACTATGGGGAAGTTTTCAGTCCAGCTTTAGACGATACCAAAAATTTTATATACGACAATGACTACATCCCTGGGTTAGTGCCTAAATATATAAAGTCATTACCAGTAGATCCAAAGTTAAATCTAGATTACGCTGGTGTAGGAGCGTCCAAAGAGAACATTTCGCGTGGTTCAGGCTATGTATATAGAACCAATGACGAGGGTACAGTTTATAAGTTTATGGCATTCTTAGCTGTGGAAACTGAAACTGTATTTCCCGACCATGAATTCAAGGGTTGCGACACAAGTTTTGACCCATTAGACCCAGAATCGGGGGAACTTGCTGATGAAGTCGTTTGTACTGATGATACTCCCCCCACCATCGAAACCGGGGGTGGTAATACTAAATGTAAAGCTTCAATGTGTGACCTAGTTTACAATGGTAGTAGCTACGCCATTCCGGGTGAGTGTAATTGGAAAGAGGATGCCGGGCCGATTTTCTTTGATCGCGTCAGAAAATCTTACGCTGTATGGGGTGGCTACCACTCGAACAAAGTCCCGAATCTAAGAGAGCGAGGAACGGAGGCAATTGTCTGCTCCATGCCACTAGAAGTAGGGCCTTAAACTTTATTTAATGATCTAATATCACCATGATGAAAAAAAATTTTTTAATTAAAGGCTTTACCTTAATTGAAATATTGGTAGTCGTTTCTATTATCGGTATCTTAGCGGCAATTGTCACTGTAAACTTTAATGATTTCAAAGACGAAGCTTTCAACAAAGCTCTACGCGCAGAAATGAAGAATGTGCAAGTAGCGATGGAGTTGTATAAAGCTGACAACGGTGAGTATCCAATGCCCGTAGAAGAAATATCAGGTAGATGGTTTTGCGGTCATAAGACAGGAGCAGTAGGTGTGGATGATGGTGTATATCTTGCTGTTACTGGTGACCGAGTAATTAATGATCCAGGAGGAGGACCACACCACGGTAAAGCCTATGGTTGTGCTGTAGGTGGGGTTGAAGTGGCTATTATAAAAGGTCTGTATCCAAAATATATCAGCGAACCCTTGATTATCGATTATAAAAGTAAATCAAGCAATCCAGACTGTGCTTTAGTATACTGGGTGACTGGCGATCTCCAGGATTATAAAATCATTGCTCATCGTTGCCACTCTGGAGGAGACTCCCCGGAAGAAGGTGTAAAGCCTAATGATGAGTTTACGCTGTGTCCCTTGACTAGGGCTTGTTTATTTTCAGACGCTGGTACCCCGCTGTACGTGTGTGGTAAGGTTTGGTTTGATCTAATAGGTGTGACAGACACGTTTGAGGATATGCTAGCTAACCCAAATTTCTATAACTCATATGCCATATACAGCGAAAGAGCCCAGTGCCTTTAGTTAACGTTAACTAATTTAATAAGCTTAAGAATAATCAACTTTAGTTACCTTGATTAATTCGAGTGCTGTCAGGTGAAATATGAACAAAATCTACTCATTAAAAGGATTCTCCTTAGTAAAAATATTAATTATTACCGCCATCGTCGGTATTTTGTCCGTCGTAGCCTACACTTTGTACGTTGACTACAAAAACAACAAAACAAACGAAGCGTTTCAGTCTGAAATGAAAGAGGTTAAGGTGGCGATGGAGTTATATAAAGAGAAGTACGATAAGTATCCCAATATTTCAAACAGCGAGTTCGGGGGCGGTTGTGGTCAATCTCTCGACGGCGCATTTTTGAAAGCTACCGGAGTGGTTCAGGTGCAGGGAATTCCTCTTACTCTAGGGTGTGGCTATAACGATCCTGTTATGGCAAAAATGGGAGAATTCATCCCTGAACCATTAATCATAGATCATAAAAATCTTTCTGGTAATCCCGATTGCGAGTTGCTCTATTGGGTAAAAGAAGATTTATCGAGCTATAAATTAATCGCTCACAATTGTAATGCTGGCGCGGATAAGCCAGAAGAAGGTGTACAAGCAGGTGATGAATTAGCCGCTTGTCCTCGTCGCTGTCTATCTTGCGGACATCCGTGGAAGGCATACCGAGATTTTTCCAATCGGGATAGTTCAGACTTCTATAATTCATACTCAATCTACAGTGAAGACGTGGCTTGTTACTAGTTATTTTTTTTAGCTGTAAATAGTTATTGTGCAACTAGTTAATTCACTAAAATTTAGGTGTTATTATTAACTTTATGAAAAAGACTTTACTGTCCAGAGGTTTCACCATGATCGAGCTTCTGGTGACTATATCTATCATCGGTATTTTGTCAGCTATTATTTATGCCAATTTCAATGACGCAAGAGACCAAGCTAGAAATAATGCTATTAAGGTGGAATTGAAAGAGATTAAACTAGCTCTTGAGTTATACAAATCTCAAAATGGTGTGTATCCATTGCCGGCTGACCTTGGTATACCTGCCACAAGACCTTACTGTAGAGCAACTTCTACTCCAAGGCTTGGTAGAGTTGATTTGCTTTTTTCATGGTCAGAAGATATTTCGGGATGTGAAGACATACCGATTATTGAGGGTCTGATGCCTGAGTATCTAAGTGAATCCCCACTTCTAACTAATCCGGTCAAAAGATCTGGTAATCCAGATTGTAATTTGGCTTATCTGGTAAGTGTCGATCAGTCTTCTTATAAAATAATGGCTTTGAAGTGTTTCGCCGGAGCCGATAATCAGCTGGAGGGGGTTCAGAAGGAAGACGAATTTGCTCTATGTCCACCTGGCTGTGACAATGTAAATGTTAATAATGCTGTACCGACTGCTACAGATTGCGCTCCCTCTTTCCCAGACTGGTATTTGCCAACTAATGAAGTGTTTTATCAAACCTTATCGGTATACAGCGAAGGAGGGAGGTGTTATTAAACTATTATGTACCTCAAAGAACTTTCAATTAATGGTTTTAAGTCTTTTGCTAAAAAAAGCGAACTAGAATTTTCGGCGCCTATTACTGCGATTGTGGGGCCAAACGGCTCGGGCAAGAGTAATATTGCTGAGTCTTTTCGGTTTGTGCTGGGTGAACAGTCGGTTAAGTCTATGCGTGGTAAGCGAGGGGAGGATTTGATTTGGGGAGGTTCAGACAAAATATCACGCGGGAATAGGGCCGGGGTGGAAGTGACGTTTGATAATAAATCTAGAACCTTTGCGCTCGATTTTGACGAAGTCAAAATCGAGCGCATAGTTCACCGTGACGGCCAAAACGAATATAAGCTCAACGGCTCTACTGTGCGCCTAAAAGACGTGCACGAACTTTTAGCTAACGCCAACATAGGCTCTACCGGTCACCATATAATTTCTCAGGGCGAGGCAGACAGAGTGCTAGCAGCTGGTCCAAAGGAGCGTAGAGAAATGATCGAAGATGCTTTAGGTCTAAAGGTTTTTCAACTTAAGAAGAATGAGAGTGAAAGAAAATTAGAAAAAACTAACGACAACATTGCTCAGGTGGAATCACTCAGGCGAGAAGCCGCGCCGCATTTAAAATACCTAAAGAAGCAAGTCGAGAAGGCCGAACGTTCCCTTGAAATTCAAAAAGAATTAAGAATTAAGTATGCCGAGTATCTCAAGCGGGAAGATACCTACGTAGCCTTTCATTTTGAAAACCTCACCAAGAGTCGCTACGAGCCAGAAAAGAAACTGACGGCTATTCAAGAGCGTCTCACCGAGGTAAAGGAGTTACTTAAAGAAACAGAGGCGACGCCAGTCGGAAATGAACTCACCGAGGCTGATGAGTTGTTTGTAGCAGCCTCTAGGAAGCGTCAAGAAGCCGAACGAGAACTCAGTAGCCTGCAAGGACAAATTTCTTTTCTGGAGCGAAGACTGGCTACTCCACAGAAGCCGGAGTTGGCCAATCAACCTCTGATTCAGCGAAACCAGCTGGAAGAATTAGTGTTAGAGATAGAAGAAAGTGTCGAAGTCGCTCTCAGTAAGGTAGATGAAAAATTTTTCGTCGAAACGCTGAAAGACCTGGTTCATAAGTTGCGCAATTTTCTTAAGACAGAACAAGTAGAGACGGTAGACACTAGTGCTGTCGACCAAGAAGAACTCGAGTCTCTACAAAAGAATTTTAAGGCAGTAGAAAAAACGGTAGAAGAAACGCAAGAAGATGAAGCTAAAGCTCGGGAAGTCTTTGAAAAAATTCAAATCAATAAAGAAACCGATACCGAAAAAAATCGAGACGCCGAACGAGAGATGTTTACCCTAATGAATGAAAGACGGGAGTTAGAAGCAACGATTGCGAATATAGATAGAGAGATTAGTGTACTTAATCGCGATCGAGACGACTTTAAGCAACAGCTCCAAGAAGCCGTTAGTCTGTTAGGAAGAGCGGCTTCAGATTATTTTTCTTATGAAGTAAAAAACGAAGCGGGGCAGAGGATAGCCAAAGAAATTATTGTCGGAGAAGACAGAAGTAAACAAAGAGCTCGACAACTAAATCTAGAAAAACTAAAAATCAGGCTAGAAGAATTAGGGATAGGTACTACCGAGGATTTACTCAAAGAATATGAAGATGCAAAGGCAAGAGATGAATTCTTAGCGCGCGAACTAGCAGACCTCGAATCCTCCGTCGCTAATTTGAAAGAACTTATCGTCGATATGCAGGCTAAGCTTCATGAGCAATTTGCTGCTGGTTTAGATAAAATCACCAAGGAATTCAATACCTTTTTCATGCTTATGTTTGGGGGTGGATCAGCCAAGCTCGAACGAGAAGTGTTAAAGCAACGTGAAAATGAAGATGGAGAAGAGGTTGAAGAAAAAGTTCCGTCAGAGGGAGTCGAGCTGCAGATTTCTTTACCAAACAAAAGAGTAAAAGGTCTGGAGATGCTGTCTGGAGGAGAGCGAGCTCTTACCTCTATCGCACTTATTTTTGCTATGAGCCAGGTTAATCCACCTCCGTTTATAATCCTCGACGAAACAGACGCAGCTTTAGATGAAGCAAATAGCCGCCGCTACGGAGATATGATCGAAGCTTTGGCAAAGAAGTCACAACTGGTTCTTATCACTCACAATCGAGAGACAATGAGCCGAGCTGGTGTGCTCTACGGTATCACCATGGGCAGTGATGGAGTCTCTAAAACTTTATCAGTAAAATTCGACGAAGCTGCCACCGTGGCCAAGTAAAGAAAAGGAATCAATTTTTTTGGTATAATAAATACATGAAAGAAAGCTACTCAGGAAATAAAAAGAAACCAGAAAGTGCTTTTGAAGCGATTGAAAGTAGTGATATCGGCCACGGGAATGCACTAAAGAGAATAAAAGAGCTGGTAGACATTAGTAATTTAGGCGAGCCAAAAAAACTAGTCTTTCAAAATAAAAAATATCCAGAAAATACGGACGATGGTTTTGAACAAAAAATGAAGCGTTTAGAATCTGACTCCAGGAAGCCCGAAAAAAGAAAAGTCTTACGGGCATGCTTAGCAGCTCTAGGGCTTTCTCTGATGCCGCTGAAAGGTGATGATGGTCAGAATATCGACGAAGCATACGCAAACTTACCTGGGCAAAAAAATACTCAAATTGACACTAGACAGACTGAAGAGTTATCAGACCGCATAAGTATGCCGGACCGCTTTGATAAAGAAGTGCAAATGTACGCGGAAGCTATTGATGATTCTGATCTCAAGAAAACTAAAGAATTTGCCGACAGACCGGTTGTCGGTGCTGAAGAGATGACTCGTGAAGAATATGTCGGTGAAGCAATTCTATTTCAAGAGTGGAATGAAGAGGACGGATCAGGTGTTCCTTCGATAGTTCAAGAGGAGTTGCGTAGAATATTACCCGGACTTTGTGCTCAAGAATCTAGATTTAACGCCGACAGCGTCAGCGGAGCCAATGCGATGAGTATTTTTCAGATCCTTCCTGAAAATTGGGAAAGATACGGTGGTAGACCAGGAATGGAAAAGTCTCTCGTTGCACAAGTCGAGGTCGCCGGCAGGTTGCTGTCTGACTTTTATAAACAGCTAAACGACCGTATCGGTGAGCATAATTTGAATATACTCAAGAGTAGTGCAGGTAGTGAAGATAAATTTTACAGAGAAGTTATGGTGTCTCTGCTAGTAAACTCATACAACGTAGGGGTTGGGAGAATGGTCAATGCCGTTAATCATTATCTAGAAAACACAAAGGCAGACGAGCTCCCAGAAGGGAGGTACTTATATCTTGCTATAGCAGATTCAGCGTTTAATGCAAACGAAGGAAACCTTAAGGAATACAGAGAGCACTCAAGACAATACGTTTCCAAAGTTCATGCTTTTGCGGATAAATTAAAGGAAGACAATAATAAAGGTTAAAAATTTAAAAAGACCGGCGTCAGCGCCGGTCTTTTTAAATTTTTATTAGAAACTCATTTCTTGTCTATCAGTTCAAAGTCTAGCTGTCGGTCGTCTTTATCGGCCCGGACCAATTTGACCCTTACTGCATCTCCTAGTCGGTAAATCTTACCTGTCCTTTGACCCTTAATCCGATACTTCTTAGCTTCGTGTTCGAAGTAGTCGCTTTTGATACTTGAAAGTTTAACCATGCCGTCGGCCAATGAACCATTTTCTTGAACGTAGATCCCCCAGTCAGCCACACCAGTAATAACTCCATCGAATTCTTCTCCCACGTGATTCATCATGTATTCAACTTGCTTGAATTTAATAGAGTCTCGCTCGGCCGTAACTGCTTCCATTTCTCGAGCCGAAGATTGGATCGCAATCTTTTCGTATTTAGTTGCTTCAGTCGGTCCAATCTTTGTGCTGTCAAGATGCTTACGAAGCATACGGTGAGCCATCAAGTCAGGATAGCGACGAATCGGTGAAGTGAAGTGAGAATAGAACTTAAACGCCAGACCAAAGTGTCCGATGTTTCGAGTAGAGTAAATTGCCTTAGCCATCGAACGAATACTAGCTGTCTTGATGAGGTTTTCTTCCGGATGACCCTCGACATCCTTCATTAGCTGATTGATCGCTTTAGCGTGGACGATACCTTTATTGGTTTCAAACTCATAGCCAAGAGCGTGAACAAAAGTAGACAACTCTTCAATCTTGTCTGGATTTGGAGCATCGTGAATCCGATAAATAAACGCTAGTTCCTGGTTAGAGTCTTTGGCTTTCTTGTTTACATAAGTAGAAACCTCACGGTTTGCCAGAAGCATAAAGTCTTCAATCATAAGCATAGTTTCAGTCCGGTCTTTCTTGTAGATGCGGATCGGGGCTCCTCGTTCGTCGAGCTCAAACTTCACTTCCGGTTGTTCAAAGGCGATGGCTCCGCTGGCATAACGTTTTTTACGAAGCACTCGCCCAAGATTCATCATGGTATTTAGTTCGTCAAAAAATTCACCTTCACCTTTGTCTAAAACCGCTTGAGCATCTTCATAGCTAAAGCGTTTGTCTGAATGCATGATAGTTTGTCCGTACCAAGAGTTCTCAATATGGCCATCAGTCTTTAGTTCAAAGATAGCTGAGAAAGCCAGTCGGTCTTCATTAGGTCTAAGTGAACACAAGTCATTTGAAAGTACTTCAGGAAGCATCGGGATTACTCGGTCGACCAGGTAGACGGAGGTTCCTCTTTCTACCGCTTCAGTGTCAAGTGGTTCGCCGTCGCGTACATAATGAGAGACGTCAGCAATATGAACGCCGATTTCGATATTTCCGTTTTCGAGAGTCTGGATAGACAAAGCATCGTCGAAATCCTTGGCGTCAGCCGGGTCTATCGTCATTGTAGTGATTCCTCTTACGTCTCTTCGCTTTGGATCTTTTATTGCTTCAGCAAAAATTTCTTCTTTCTTTTCGTAGAGTTCGTGGGCGGCTTGCTGGACTGATTCAGGAAAATCTTTTGAAAATCCACCAGAACGAATAATCGCCTGCATTTCTGTCTCGTGGTCGCCGGCTCGCCCTAGGGTTTCCGTAATCTTGGCAGCGGGCGCTACCAATGGATCGGGCCAGCTAGAAATCTCAACCGCAACTTTCATATCTAAATCATTAGCGGTGGCGTCTGGTAAAATAGGGCGGACATGAATCCGGTGATTGTCAGGTTGAAGAAACTTAATCGTCTTACTCCCTTCGTTCTTTTCTTTGACCACTCCAATTAGTTCGCGGTGAGCAGATTTTACAACTCGGATTACCTTACCTTCTTGCCGTCGCCCGGAGATTTTGGTTTTTAACTCAACTTCGACAATGTCGCCATCGAGGGCAAAGCCAAGGGCGTCACGCTCAACTACGATATCTTCTTCTAAGTCTGGATGGCCTACAAAGCCCGTTCCTTTTCCGCGAATCATTATCGCGCCTTCGTGGGTATTTGACATGGGGCTAGTATAGCATTTTGATTCAGCAAGGGAATATAGTTACTATTTAAGCCAGGAGTACATTTTGGATTGCTCTAGCTAAATTTCTCTAATTTGTTACCATTCACTTGTTGTCTTATTGATACCACGATAACGACAAAATTGTTCGAATCCGTACGTGGATTTCGAACTCGAACCCTGCTTGCGCATTAGTGAGTAGGGTTCCTCTTTATACTATTGACCTTTAATTACAATCTGGTATGCTAGCGCCACTATGTTAATGATGCGTTTACAACGAGTAGGCCGCAAGAACGATCCATCGTATCGTATTGTTGTTACTGATAAAAGAACTGGCGTAAAGAGCGACAAGCATGTCGATCGCCTTGGTTCATATAACCCAAAGACCAAAAATTTTATTATTGATGCAGACAAGGCTCGAAAGTGGATATCTAACGGAGTTCAACCTTCAGATACCATGCACAATCTTCTAATCACCCAAAAAGTGATTGAAGGTAAGAAGATTAATGTACTACCAAAGAAATCGCCAATTATCGATGAAGAGGCTATAAAGAAGGCCGAAGAAGAAGCCGCGTCTAAAGTGGAGGCAGAAAAAGTAGCCAAAGAAGCTGCTGAAGCTGAAGAAACAGCTCCAGTAGAGGAAGTCGCAGTAAAAGTAGAAGAAATTACTGCCGAAGTAGCCACTGAAGAGACTTCATTTGAAGAAGAGGGCGACAAAACATTTAAGGTTGTAGCCGACGAAGACGATCCTACCGATCACTCTGAAACAGCTAAAGAAGACCCAGAAGAAATTGCGAAAGAAAAGTCAAAAAAAGCAGAAGCTCAAGCTGACGCAGAAGCTGACTAACTCAAATCTAAACTCATATTTAAAACAACGTGAAAAGATTTCGCGTTGTTTTGCACTACGGTGCATTGACTAGGGTCGTAGACTCTCGTATGATTTTGTAAGCGCGTTACTTTTGTGACGATTGCTTACCAGAATAGCTAAAAATGATTTATGGATACTTACGAAGATAAGCAGTTTCTTGAGAGCCTAGTAAAGTCACTCGTTGACCACCCAGACACAGTCAATATTAATCGAACTGTCGACGAAATGGGAGTATTGTTAACTCTTGATGTTCACGCAGAAGACATGGGGAAGATTATTGGTCGCTCAGGTAACACAGCCAAAGCAATCCGAACTTTACTTAGAGTAGTGGGAATGAAAAACGACGCCCGAGTAAACCTAAAAATCAACGAACCAGAAGGGGGTCAACGAATGGACCGAGAAACTTCTGAAGCAATGAAAGAGGATAATCCGATAGCAGAAACTAAGTCATTAGATCAGGCTATCGACGACCTTAAAATATAAACAGATTTTTAAAAGACCAGCCCCTTCGGGACTGGTCTTTTTTGTGCTAATATTTTTCCATGAGAAAAGGCTTCGATTATATTGGCCAGGCTGCAGTGACTCTGTGCCATGATGGTAACGGTAAGTACCTAGTGGGACTCCGTAGTGAAAACTGTCGCGACGAACATCTCAGATGGGACCCTATCGGTAGTGGAGCAATTGAGTTTGGAGATACTATAGTAGAAACTATTCATAAGGAAGTTAAAGAAGAGTGTAATGCAGATGTTCTAACTATTGAAAAACTTGGAGTCAGAGAAGTGTTTCGAGAGATTGATGGTCGGAAGACTCACTGGATCCAGCACGACTTTTTGGTAGAAATAGATTCAACCCAAGTAAAAATTAACGAACCAGATAAGTGTCTAGAGTTAAGATGGTGTACTTTAGAAGAAATTCCTGAGCCAAAGCATTCACAATTTCCATTTTTTCTAGAAAAATACCAAGATAAATTATAAATATGAACTTTCACGTAATTACTATTTTTCCGGATGTTTGCCAAGTTTATACTGACGCCAGTGTGCTTGGTCGGGCCCAAAAGACTGACAAAGGTAAAGGGGCAAAAGTTCGCGGAAAGAAGATTTCTGTTAGTTATTACAACCCGCGAGACTTCACTTCAGACAAACATAAGAAAGTTGACGACAAACCGTATGGCGGTGGACCAGGAATGGTAATGAAGCCCGAGCCGATTATCAAAGCTTGGGAGAAAGCGGTCGGCCGGAAGAAAGACCAAAAGAAAATAAAGACTATTATAATGTCTCCTAGGGGAAAGGTGTTTACTCAAAAGCTAGCCAAGGAATACTCCAAAAAATATGATCACCTGGTTCTCATCAGCGGTCGGTACGAAGGAATAGACGGTCGAGTCAAAAAAGCGCTGAAGGCCGAAGAAGTGAGTGTTGGTGATTATGTTTTGACCGGTGGTGAGTTACCAGCCTTATCTATTATCGATGCTACTGCTAGGCAAGTAGCAGGAGTTCTTGGAACCAAGGAATCCCTCGAAGACGACCGAGCCACCAACGGCGAAAGCTATACCAGACCAGAAGCATTCGAATACAAAAATAAAAAATTAAAAGTCCCATCAGTTTTTCTAGGAGGGAATCACGCTGAGATAGAAAAGAGACGAGGAAAGAAATAAATATCGATATATTGAGTTAATAAAAATATAAAAACCCCGATACCTCTGACGGTTCGAGGGTTAGGGGACTGAATATTGTCAGCTTAGTCTTTTGTGTCTTGCTACGGTCGTCAATCCAATGATTGCAGACAAAAACATATACGCTGCTGCAGGGTTGGGTACAACAGCAGGTGATATCGGGGCTAAAAACTTCTGACTCGTATTAAACAAATGGGTCAGGTACTATGACATTCATTTTTCCACTGAAGTCATAATTATCCCAGCTACCACTGGTGGCAATATCGAAATAATTCATTAATACTACATTCTGTGATATTCCACTATGTAAAGCAAAAAGCCAATCCTGACACCTGCTAAAACTTAGTTCAGAGAAGTCGTCAAAAAAGCATTTTTTCCTTAAAGCCGGGGAAAACTCATGTTTAAGCCGGCAAAATATGCTTGCATATTTTGCCGGCTGAGGTATACTCCTACCCACAAACGCATTAATGCATCTCGGATGAGTTCTGATTGGGAGATATCATAATACGCGGGGGTAAGAGAGCTCCTTTTTGTGTTTTTTGTCGTTCCAGGATGTTTCGTCAAAAAACTTCGAAAGGTGCTCGCCAATCACAATCGTGATGTTTTTTATTCATCGGGTAACAAATTAATAATTAAACGAAAGCGCGTTTGCGCAATTTTTCTATTATTATGAGTTCCTATTCATAACTAGACAAGCTATGAGCAACAAGGATGTTTCAGTTGGACACTTGCCGCAACGCGTCTTTTCAAAGGCGTCTGCACCAAGAATTCCATTACCAGACCTTATCGAGCCACAACGTGAGTCATACAAGTGGTTTGTTGAGACGGCATTAAAAGAAATTTTTAAAGAATTTTCACCAATTTCAGACTATTCAGACAAGAAGTTTGAAATGGTGTTTAAGAAGTACGAAATGGGTACTTCTAAGTACTCTCCTGAATTTTGTAAACAAAACAAACGAACTTTCGAAGCTCCCCTTCGAGCCACCGTTGTATTGAAGAACAAAACTTTTGAAAGCGAGAAGGAGCAGGAAATTTTCATGACAGACATTCCTGTGATGACTGACAACGGAACTTTCATAATTAATGGTGTAGAGCGAGTAATCGTCCCGCAGCTGGCTCGAAGTTACGGTATCTTCTTCACTGCTGCAGAATCAAAAGGAAAAACTTTGTTTGGTGCTAAAATCATCCCAGCTCGGGGGGCCTGGGTTGAGGTTGAATCTGAAGCCGACGGTGTGATTTATGTAAAAATTGATCGGAAGAAGAAGTTCCCAATCTCATCACTACTTCGTGTTTTAGGAGTAGAGACCGATAAAGAGATGATCAAGCTTATGAAAGGGATCGAACGAGGCGAAGAATACCTGAAGGCTACTATTGAGAAGGATCCAGCCAAAACAATCGATGACTCTTACGTAGAAATCTACAAGCGGCTTCGTGACGGCGACCTAGCAACAATCGACAATGCTAAAGATTTTGTTAATTCGATCTTCTCACCAGAACGATACGACCTCTCAGAAATTGGACGACACCACTTCAACGGACGCTTCGGGCTTCCGATTGACGCTAAAGCAACTGCTAATCGAACTGTTTCAATTGCAGACGTTCAACGAATAATGTCTCACATCATTGTTTCTAACCACGACTCACAAGCTCTACCAGACGACATAGACCACCTCGGTTTCCGTAGAGTGCGATACTTTGGTGAAATGCTTCAACAGCGAGTACGAGTTGGTATGACCAGAATGAAGCGAAACATTCAAGACAGAATGTCGACTATTGAGGCTGAGACATCGCTACCGATGCAAATCATCAACCCGCGTCCTCTACAAGCAGCGATCAAAGAATTTTTTACCACCAACCAGCTCTCACAGTTCTCACAGCAACAAAACATCCTCGCTGAAGTAGAACACCTACGGACGCTTTCAGCTCTCGGTCCCGGCGGGCTTACTCGAGAACGAGCCGGCTTTGAAGTACGTGACGTTCACCCGTCTCACTACGGACGACTTTGTCCAATCCATACTCCGGAAGGACCAAACATTGGTTTGATTCTGCGTCTGGCAATGTACTCTCGAGTAAACCGATTCGGTATCATCGAGACTCCGTACATGAAGGTAAATAAAGGTAAACTGACCGATGAAATTGTGTACATGAACGGTCACGAAGAAGAAGGCCATATGATTGCTCACGCCGCTATTGTGGTAAGTGATAAAGGAAAGATTGAAAACGAATTCGTCGAAGCTCGAATGAAGGGAGAGCCACGAATGGTCGCTCGAGAAGATGTAGACTACATCGACATCGCTACCAATCAACCTTTCTCAGTTGCGACTTCAATGATTCCGTTCTTAAACCACGACGACGCCAACCGTACTCTAATGGGTTCAAACATGCAGAAACAGTCGACACCTTGTATTGTGCGAGAAGCACCAATCGTGGCGACTGGAGTAGAAGGAATGGCAGCCAGAGACGTAGGTCGGGTAATATATGCACTAGAACCAGGAGAAGTGGTGGAGTCTGATGCCAGGAAAGTTATTGTTAAAGATAAAGACGGTAAGAACAAAGAGTATCCATTAACTTCATTCCAACGAACCAACGACTTCTCTGCTTTCTATCACCGACCAGCTGTATCGGTTGGTCAAAAGGTAAAACGGGGCGACCTACTAGCCGACACCTCTTCAACTGACAACGGTCAGATTGCTGTAGGACAAAACGCTATGGTGGCATTTATGAGTTGGAACGGTGCCAACTACGAAGACGCGATTATTATTTCTGAACGACTAGTTAAAAAAAGTAAGTTCTCAACTATTCACCTAGACGAGCACGATGTAGCTGTGCGAGATACAAAACTTGGCCCAGAGGTAACTACTCCAGATATTCCAAACGTGTCAGAACTAAAACTACGAAACCTTGACGAAACAGGAGTTATTCGGATTGGGGCAGAAGTACGAGCAGGAGACATTTTGGTTGGTAAGGTAACTCCAAAGGGAGAAACTCAACTTACTCCAGAAGAACGACTACTACGATCTATCTTTGGAGAAAAAGCTAAAGACGTAAAAGACACTTCGCTACGTCTAGAAGCCGGAAAGCGAGGACGAGTAATCGGTGTCAAAATCTTCTCTCGAGAAGACGGTGACAACCTTGAAAGTGGGGTTATCAAGCGTATCCACATTACTATCGCCCAAGTACGAAACGTATCAGTTGGTGATAAGCTAGCAGGACGCCACGGAAACAAGGGAGTTATTTCAAGAATTCTTCCAGAAGAAGACATGCCTTATACCGCAGACGGTACACCAGTAGACATACTACTTACACCGCTTGGAGTACCAAGTCGTATGAACCTCGGACAAATTCTTGAGCTTCACCTGGGTATGGCTGCTCACACGCTTGGCTATCAAGCCATCGTGCCACCATTTGCCGGAGCAGATGAAAACGACGTTAAGAAAGAGCTCGTCGAAGCTGGGCTACCAGCCGACGGAAAGATACAACTTCGCGACGGTCTAACCGGTGAAGAATTCGCCCAAAAGACTGCAGTTGGATACATGTATATTCTAAAGCTTCACCATATGGTAGAAGACAAGATCCATATGCGTTCGATTGGTCCCTACTCTCTTATTACTCAGCAGCCGCTTGGAGGAAAAGCTCAAGTTGGTGGACAAAGATTTGGAGAAATGGAAGTGTGGGCTCTCCTGGGATACGGAGCTGCCTATACCCTTCGAGAAATGCTTACTATCAAATCCGACGACATCGTAGGAAGAAGCGCTGCCTTTGACGCTATCGTGCGCGGCGAGAAAATCTCTCACCCACACACACCAGCTGCCTTCAATGTGCTTCTTAATCAACTTCGGGGTCTTGCCTTAGATGTGAAGCTCGACAAAGAAGAGGTCCGACGTAATTATGAGTCTGCTTAATTTTTCTGCTTATGTCTAACGAATCAACATTCAAAAAAACGGATTTCAAGAAGCCAGCGCCAATCCCAACAAATTACACTGGAGTGAGTTTGAAACTCGCCTCACCAGAAACAATTCTTGACTGGTCATGGGGAGAAGTAACTAAGCCAGAAACAATCAACTATCGAACCCAACGACCAGAAAAACATGGTCTATTCGACGAGAGAATTTTTGGTCCAGTAGAAGACTACGAATGTAGTTGTAAAAAGTACCGAGGTATTAGATACAAAGGAATCACCTGTGAAAAATGCGGAGTAGAAATCACTCGAGCTATCGTTCGTCGCGAACGAATGGGTCATATCGATCTCTGTGTACCGGTTTCTCACATTTGGTTCTTGCGTGGAGTACCATCGCGAATCGCTATGATCCTTGGTCTCACCGCCTCTTCAATCGAAAAAGTAATTTACTTTGCTGGTTATATTGTCACCAAAGTAAACGAACAAGACCGAACTCGTATCTTAAATGAACTAGATACAGAATTTAAAACAAAACTGAAAGCGCTTCAAAACGAAGACGCCAGAGACGCTCTAAAAACCCGAGCCGACGACACCAAGAAAGAAATCGAAAGTATCAAGCAAGGAGTAGTAGTCGACGAAGCAACTTTCCATAAGTATTCAATCAAGTACAGTACTTTGTTTGAGGCAAAGATTGGGGCTGAATCCATTTACGAATTGTTCAAAACTCTTGACCTTCAGAAGCTGTCTGAAGAGTTGGAAGAACGATACACCAAGGCTGGAGCAATGGAACGAGCCAAGCTCGACAAGCGACTCGCTCTTATCCGCGGAATGGTAAACGCTGGAGTAAAGCCGGAATGGCTTTTCCTTACTCGTATACCGGTGGTACCGCCAGCTATCCGACCAATGGTTGCTTTGGAGGGTGGACGACACGCTTCTTCAGACCTTAACGACCTTTACCGAAGAGTTATCAATCGAAACAACCGTCTCAAGAAGTTGATCGACATCCAAGCTCCTGACGTAATTCTTAGAAACGAAAAAAGAATCATGCAGGAGGCTGTCGATGCTTTGATTGACAACTCTATTCGTCATGGTGGGGGAGCCTACTCAGTAATGAGTCAAGCTCAACGACGACCTCTGAAATCACTATCTGATTACCTTAAAAGTAAGCAAGGATACTTTCGACAAAACCTGCTAGGTAAACGAGTAGACTACTCAGGACGATCGGTTATTGTTATCGGTCCAGAACTTGCCCTAGACCAGTGTGGTCTGCCAAAGCATATGGCGCTAGAACTTTTCCGACCGTTTGTTATTGCTAAACTACTCGAACAAGAGCTTGCGTACAACATTCGTGGCGCCGGTCGTCTAGTAGAAGACGGAGTACCAGAAGTATGGGCAATTCTTGAAGATATTATCAAGGCCAAGTACGTACTCCTCAACCGAGCACCGACTCTTCACCGACAAGGTATTCAGGCTTTCCGACCAGTACTTATTGAAGGTAACGCTATTCAAGTTCACCCACTAGTTTGTACGGCTTTCAACGCTGACTTCGATGGAGACCAGATGGCGGTTCACGTACCGCTTTCTGATGAAGCTCAAATGGAAGCCAGGGAAATAATTTCAGCCAACAACAACATTCTAAAACCCGGTTCATCAGAGCCAGTTGTGTCTGAAGGATTCAAAGACATCGCTCTTGGAGCTTACTGGATGACTAAAGAAGTAGTAGGAGCCATGGGAGAAGGAAAGCACTTCTCATCTCCAAACGATGCTATCAATGCACACGACTACGGAGTTATCGACTTCCGAGCTAAAGTAAAGGTACTTGCTACCAATACACCAAAGTACGCTCAGTACGAAGGTAAAATATTCGAGACAACTGTCGGGCGATTATTGTTCAACTCAGTTCTACCAAGCGATCATGCTTTCGTTAACGCGCAACTAGGTCAACGTGAACTTTTCGCAATAATTATCGACCTGATTGACGAACAAGGAACTGCTATAGTTCCTAAGATGATTGATAAAATTAAGCAAAACGGCTTTAAGTACGCTACAAAATCAGGTATCACCTGGGGGATCGACGACGTCGTTGTTCCCAAGCAAAAGACAGCAATCGTAGCTAAGGCTCGAGAAGAAGAACGAGAGATTATCGGACACTTTGAAGAAGGTCTACTTTCACGAGATGAACGACGACGAATGATCGTAGAAGTATGGCACAAAACAAAGTCTGAACTCGAAACGGTTATTGATGCAGAAATGGACATTGAAGGTTCTGCTTACATGATGTGGAAGTCGGGAGCTCGAGGTAGTATCCGACAAATCTCACAGATGATCGGTATGAAGGGTCTAATTGTTAACACTAGAGGTGAAACTCTAGAGTTTCCAGTACTTTCTTCTATGAAGGAGGGCATGACCCCGATTGAGTACTTCAACACTACTCACGGTTCTCGTAAGGGTCTTGCCGACACTGCTCTTCAAACAGCTAAGGCTGGTTACCTAACCCGACGACTATTCGTAGTAGCCCAAGATGCTATCGTTACGGAAGCCAATTGTAAGACAAAAGCTGGAACTCTCATCAATAGAATCTCAGCTTCAGGAATTGAAATTTCATTCGGTAAGGCTATCAAGGGACGTATCTTAGCTGAAGACGCTGTTGACACCAAGGGTAACGTTATCTTTAAGAAGGGACACCTTCTGTCTAGACGAGACGCTATTGCCGTAGAAGACACAACTTGTGAGTCAGTGATAGTACGCTCTCCAATGACCTGTAAGACCCTCAGAGGGGTATGTCAAAAGTGTTATGGTATCGACCTTACAACTAACGCTCTAGTAGATATCGGAGAAGCAGTTGGTACTGTTGCTGCTCAAGCGATTGGTGAGCCAGGAACTCAGCTTACTATGAACACCAAACACGCCGGTGGAGCGGCTTCTGTTGGAGGAGACGTAACTCAAGGTCTTCCTCGAGTTGAAGAAGTCTTCGAGAAGCGTCAACCTAAAATCCCTGCAGTTATCTGTAAGTACGATGGTCTAGTCACAGCTATCCGAACCGAAGGAAGAGAAAAAATCATCGTTGTCACTCCAGACATGTCAGCTGAGGGTCCACCAAAGAAGAAAGATGCTGTTGAATATGAAGTAAATTATCGTCGAGTAGCAATGGTCTCCAAGGGTGATTCTGTTGTTAAGGGACAAATGTTGACCGACGGATCAGCTCTACTTCCAGAACTATTCAAGTACGCTGGTCAAGAAATCACACAAGACTACATCATTTCAGAAGTAAACAAAATCTACGAACTCCAAGGTGTAACTATTTCTCGAAAGCATATTGAGCTCATCGTTAAGCAAATGATGTCACGGGTTAAAATTACTTACCGAGGAGACAGCCCATTCACAATTGGTGAAGTGGTAGAAGAATGGATCCTCGTAGACACCAACACTAAGCTTAAGGAAGAAGGAAAAGATGTCGCTAAGGGTGACCGACTCATTATGGGTATCACCGAAACATCGCTCTCAAGAAAGAGCTTCCTTTCAGCCGCATCATTCCAAAACACTACTCGCGTTCTTATTAACGCAGCTGTGAAGGGAAGCAATGACAACCTGGCTGGCCTAATGGAAAACGTTATCATCGGAAAACTAATCCCAGCCGGTTCAGGCTTCGAAGGAAGTAAGAAGTACAAGATGATCCAAGATCTACAGGCCAAGCAATAATTGCTAAACTGGCAAAAAGAAAAAGCCGGCGCTCCGCGCCGGCTTTTTGTGCGGCTTCAGGAATTTGCCCCAGGACAGGCACTGTGTGTACAGAAGTGTATAGAAAATATATTCGTATGCTCATTATTTTCTAGTAACAAATTCGGACATAATTTACCACAAGAGTACTTCCGTTTTCATAGTCACCCCGCTCCTTGAATACTAGGCACGAATAGTCACTCCGCTCGTTTGTTTAATCAACACCTTGTGGAAAAAGCTTCTTTTTCAAGTGTGCTAAAATTCTATTATGGAAATGCTCATGGAGATGTCCGAAGACTTACTCAACTATTTTATACCCGTTTTGATCGCCTCTTTGGCTGGCGGGCTCATCGGTATTGAGCGCGAATACCGAGACAAAAGCGCCGGCTTCCGCACGATGATTCTTATTTCTATCGGATCAGCCTTGTTTACCATCCTGTCTATCAAAATGGGCTTGGCCGAAAAAGAAACCACCCGCATTGCCGCCGCGATTGTAACCGGTATCGGCTTCCTTGGCGCCGGTGTAGTACTTAAAGATGGAGCCAGTATTCGCGGTATCACTACCGCCGCTACTATCTGGCTAGTGGCCGCTCTCGGTATGGGTTCGGGAATCGGCGAATACACCCTGGTCGGATCAGTGACCATGCTGGTACTTATCGTACTCTGGGCTTTACCTCCTCTAGAACGTTGGATTGACAGAATGCATGAATTTATTGAAATAAATATTACTATCAAAAACACCGACGACGCCGAAGACCATGTTCTAAATATTTTCGATGAATGCAATATCAAAGTGGTACACCTTCACCGCAGCCGCCAGGTAAAAGGGGAGCGAATTCTACATATTAAAGCTAGCACCACCGCTGCTAAGTACAAATCCCTAAGTAAGATTTTGGTCAACGAAAAAGGGGTGCTGACTTTCACTGCATAATTAAATAAAAACATACCCCAGCCGAAGCGGGTTACGGGGACTGACATAAAAATGTTTTATTATTGACATCACCAGACCAGTCTTTATTGTTGCCTCCGTAGAGTTAGTTGTTACTCCACCAACGAACCCACCAAAAGGAAGAGCTTTTACCAGATGTCCAGATTCTTCAAGTAGAGTGACCGACCTCTGTTCGTCACCAGAAAGTTTGTGCCAGTCTCTGTCACTTAAAACTCTTACTACGAGTTCTTCAACTTTACTCATTTTAATCACCTGTTTAGGTTTACCAACATTTATTACACACTAAATAACCATATCATGCAATATATTCGCAAATCTGGGTCATATTGCTTATACTACTAGTAATATGAGCGACACCGTCCAACAGATTAAAGAAAAGCTCAACATCATTGATGTTATTTCTCCTTACGTTGAGCTACATAAAGCCGGTAAAAATTTTAAAGGCAAATCTCCCTTTGCCGTGGAGAAAACTCCATCTTTCTATGTCTCACCAGACCGCGGTATGTATTACTGCTTTTCTACTTCTCAAGGTGGCGATATTTTCAATTTTATCCAAGTGATGGAAGGTGTCGACTTCAAAGAAGCTCTCAAGATATTAGCTCAAAAAGCTGGAGTCGAATTGGTTGCTGAAGACCCGAAGAAAAAAAGTGAACGTGAACATTTGTACGCCGAACTAGAAGAAGCCACAAAATTCTATGCCAACTGGCTGACCAAAGATCCCGAAGCAAAAGAATACTTAGCTAAACGAGGGGTGAAAGCCGAAACAATCATAAAGTGGCGGATTGGTTTTGCTCCTGGTCCGCCGAATTATGGCTGGCGCGAGGTAAAAGAAGCGCTTGAAGCAAAAGGCTTCAAGCGCGAGGAATTAATAAAAGCTGGTTTAATAAAGACTACCGAAGGAGGCAAAGAACCATTCGACGTCTTTCGAGACCGAATAATGTTCCCTATGGCCGAGCCTGGCGGCAAGATTGTCGCTTTTTCAGGACGTATCTTGCATCCTAATGACAAAGCCCCGAAGTATGTAAACTCACCAGAGACTCCTCTCTACAAAAAGTCAGATTTGCTTTTTGGTTATGACAAAGCCAAAACCGGTATCCGAACTTTAGACTTTTCTCTGATTGTAGAAGGGCAGTTTGACGTAGTGATGTGTCACCAAGCTGGTTACGCCAACACAGTGGCTGTGTCAGGCACCGCCCTTACTCTTCACCATGTTCAATTGTTAGAACGTATGTCAGACAAAGTCGTACTGGCGCTCGACGCCGACCGAGCCGGAATAAACGCTATGCGAAAGGGGGCTGATTTAATGCTAAGAAGAGGACTAGACGTAAAAGTAGCCGAGCTTCCACTCGGCAAAGACCCAGCTGATATCATCCAAGCCGATCCAGTAGAGTTTAAGAAATACATCGGTAAATCGGTTCATGTAATTGAATTCTTGCTACATGTACTCAGACGCGAAAACGAAGACGACCGCACCTTCAAGCGAAAAGTAAGAGACGAGGTGCTGTCTTTTGTTTTACTGTTGCCAAATCGAATCGACCAAGAGCACTTTGTGAAAATAGTAGCTAAAACCATTGATTCCACAACTGAAGCTGTTCGCTTTGAATTAAACCATCTCCGAGAACAAGCTGAAAAAGAATCAATCAAGCAAGAAAGATACAAAGCTAATGAAATAAATAGAACATCAAATAATACAGCCATAGCTTCTGACGACGGCACGAAGGCAAACCTGTTCTTGTCTGCTGCAATTACAATAATTGATAAAAAATTAAGTACTTCATTAGAAACAGAGCTGGCTAAAGTAGTAAAAATTTCTAGTCTAGATAAACCAAGTGAATCAGAACTCGCCGGTATGGCTTTTTCCCTAGAACAGCAGTTTGCTAAGTTGCCAGACCTAGCCGTCAAGGAAGAATTGGTAAACAGACTTAATCGATTAAAAACAATTTTGATTAGAAGTAAGCTAACCGGGCTTAAGAAGCAACTGGTTGAATTAGAAGAAACTCATGATGAAAAACTGTTTACCGAAACAATGAGAAGTATCGGCTTATTTGAAGCAAAACTTAGAGAGCCTGCCTATAGTGTCGAAACGTTTGGTGTTTAGTCAGATATAAATAATTTCACCATTCCAAACTCAGCTTTTTTGAATGTCAGTGGGCGGGAGTAAGTTCTTATTTGATCAACGGAAACAACTTATCGTGTGAAAAGTAGTACAGGTGGGTAAAGGTAACGTAATACTGGACATTTCCCGGTTTTTCTGTATAGTTGGGAACATTATGGCAGTCAATAAAGCCACAAAAAAAGTCGCCAAAAAAGCGGTCAAAAAACCCGCTAAATCCACAAAAAAAACGACCACAAAAAAAGCTTCAACAAACAAAGCTAAGGTCATAAAAAAGAAAGCCGTAGCGAAGAAAACAGTTATTAAAAAGGCAGTAGTAAAGAAAGGAGCTAAGAAAGTTGTTAAAAAAGCTATAAAAAAGCCGGCTGTTTCTATAAAAAAACCAGTTGAAAAAACCGTCGTTAAAAAAGAAGTCGTAGCCAAGAAAATCATTCCCAGGAAACTAACTAAGAGTGAAAAACTACTGGAGGCAAAAGCAGCCGGAGTGATGAAGTTGGGTAAGGAACGAGGCTATGTAACCTACGACGAACTATTGCGGTCTTTTCCTGAAATAGAAAAAGATGTGGAATTTTTAGATGTATTGTATGAGCGATTCTCCATCGCTGGTATTGATGTGCTTCAAAGCGGAGGTATGCTGGGAGATGACCCAAGTATTGATATTATTGCTCAAAAGAACGCCTTCAAGCGAAGTGACAGTGGTTATGATTCAATTCAAATGTACCTACGAGAAATCGGACAGTACCCACTACTTAACGCACACGAAGAAAGAGTTCTGGCCAAGCGTATCGTAGAAGGAGACGACGAAGCTCGAAATCTACTCGCTCGAGCCAACCTGCGGCTAGTTGTATCGATCGCCAAGAAGTACGTTGGTCGTTCACCAGACCTTACTCTGCTCGACCTAATCCAGGAAGGAAACCTAGGGCTATTTAAAGCGGTTGATAAATTCGACTTCACTAAAGGCTTTAAGTTTTCTACTTATGCTACGTGGTGGATTCGTCAGGCAATTACTCGTGCTTTGGCAGACCAATCACGAACAATTCGTATCCCAGTTCACATGGTAGAAACCATGGCTAAGTACAAACAGGTGTCACGAAGACTATCTCAAGATCTAGGCCGAGACCCAATGTCAGAAGAAATAGCTACCGAAATGGGAGTAGAAGTAGAAAAGATTTACCAAATCGAAAAGATTAGTCAAGACACCATCTCTCTAGAACTACCAGTAGGAGACGACGACGATCGGTCACGTCTGTCCGACTTTATTTCTGACGACAAAATTACTTCACCAGACCAAGAAGTTTCACATAGTATCCTAACCGACCAAATCACTGAAATCCTAGAGACTCTGTCAGACAAAGAACGAAAGATTCTAGAGATGCGTCACGGACTATTAGACGGCACCTACCACACACTAGAAGAAGTGGGAAAAGAATTCGGAGTGACCCGAGAACGGATTCGACAAATCGAAGCCAAGGCCCTAGAAAAGATTCGTCAACACGAGAAAGCTCGTCGTTTGAAAAGCTACTAAATAGAAAAACTGGCACCAAGCGCCGGTTTTTTTATTTAAATAGATAAGTGAAAAATGCGCCTCCTTGTTTTAGAATAAATAACCAAAACATAATCCAAAAAAAAGCGATGATTAATTCGTAGAAAAGAAAACGACGAAATTTAATCTGCAAGCTACCTAAGAGTAGGGCATAGAGCGGTCTGGTTATTGCAATGAACCGACAAATTAGCATATACATGAATAGTCCCCGGCTTTGTAAAAATTTTCGGGCTTTGTCCACTTTCGGGTGAGCCAACTTTCTAGCTACTGGAGGAGCCTCTTTAAATATTCTACCGGCTCCATAATTTAAGCTGTTTCCAACTACTGTTCCAGCGTAGGCAGAAATAATAATCATCTCGAGAGAAATCATTCCGCTGCTATACATCATGGCGATCGTGCTAAGCATGGCAAATCCGTACAAAAAAAGCCCAGTTACAAAAAAAATGTCGAGTACAGCAGCGACAAAAATAATTAGAGGAGCAAGATGAGACAAGCTTTGAATAAATTCAATCATATGATCAGAGTTGATTTGTTGAGGAGAATTACTTATTCACGGTCAGTATCTTTAATTTCCATGTAAATATAATACACTGGTACCGCTATTTGTACATTTGTTTGCTGTTTATTTCGCATCATGGTTGATTTTGCTATACTGGTAATTATGAAAACAAGTACCGCCAATAACAACGAATTATTTAACTCTGCTTACAGCGCTCTAAATAAAGCACAAAAAGAAGCCGTCGATACTATTGAGGGTCCTGTTATGGTGGTGGCTGGGCCAGGTACCGGGAAGACGCAAATTCTTACCTTAAGGATCGGAAAGATTCTGCTTGAGACACACACCACTCCAAACAATATCCTAGCTTTAACCTTTACCGACGCTGGAGCTAAAGCGATGAGAGAAAGACTCCATAAATATATTGGTGCCGAAGCTTTTCAGGTGGCAATATACACCTTCCATGGTTTTGCCGAGCGACTAATTCGCGACTATCCAGACGCCTACACTCGAGTCATCGGAGGTCGACCAGCCAGTGATTTAGACAAAATCACAATTATTGAAACTATTCTAGAAGATGCCACTTTCAAGTTGCTGAGACCAATTGGAAACCCAGCCTATTACGTTAAGCCAGTTTTAAATATTATCGGCTCACTAAAGAAAGAATACGTCACTCCAGATATTTTTGCCGAGTTATTAGTTGAGCAGGAAAAAGAACTTTTAAACGTTGAGCAGTTTCGTGACAAAGGAGCTTATAAAGGAAAAGAAAGAGGAGAGTATACAAAACTTGCCAAGGCCTTGCTAAAAAATCGAGAGTTGCTTATTTTATATCGCATGTATGAGAGTCTTCTTTCCGACCGAAAACTTTACGACTTCGAAGACATGATAGTTGAAACTGTCAAGGCTCTAGAAAAAAATGAAGACATGCTTCGCGACCTTCAAGAGAATTACCAGTACATTTTGGCCGACGAGCACCAAGATGTAAACGGTTCCCAAAACAAAATTCTCGAACTTCTAGCAAACTTTCACGACCAACCAAATATTTTTGTGGTGGGGGACGAAAAACAAGCTATTTATCGTTTCCAGGGAGCCTCTTTAGAAAACTTCCTTTACTTTGGCGACTTGTTTCCTCAGGTGAATAGAATAAACCTCACTGAAAATTATCGATCGGGGCAAACCATTCTAGATACAGCTCACAGTCTAGTAGAAGTAGAAGGCGGACCGTTAGCAGATCTTCGTGTACCTCTTACTGCCCAAGCGGTCTCTTCGTCTGTAGTTGAGCGTAGAGACTTTTCTCACCAAGTAGTAGAAGATGCTTGGGTGGTTTCAGAAGTAAAAACACTAATAGAGACTGGTACATCTCCAGAAGAGGTAGCGATAATAGTGCGAACCAACCGAGAGGTGGAACAGTTTGCTACGTTGTTGCGAAAAGATAATATTGCGGTCGAAGCGTCTGCCGACGGTGACATATTAGATCATCCAATTACTCACGGTATACAAAGCTTTATTGATGCTGTCGTACAGGGTCATAATGAAGTTGCCTTGTTTACCCTGATGCACGGCGCTTATTGGGGAATAGGGACCAATGACTTAATGAAAATAGCCTCCGCTCGCTCGTACGGTACTTCTCTGTGGAGTATCTTGTCTGATAGAGATAAGCTCGAATCTTTGCAGGTGGAGAACGTAGAGAAGGCTCTCAATATAGTGACTACGCTAGAAGAAGCGCGTAAAACTGCCGTTTCAGATTCACCTCAGCGCGTCTTAGAAAAAGTGTTAAAGCAAAGTGGCTTTCTGGACTACGTCATTTCCAGCGATGCCCTGGAAGGCCCTCGGGTTATTCGTCGGGTTTACGACGAGATCGAAAAAATGGTTCTCTATGACAAAAAATCTACCCTAAAAGAAGTTAGTGATGTTTGGGCCAGCTACAGAGAACACCGTATCTCGCTTAAGGCCCCTTACATAACCAGCAACAGAAAAGCGGTACAGGTAATGACCGCGCACAAGTCTAAAGGTTTAGAATTTGAAGCAGTGTTTGTTCCTCACGCTTCAGACAACGTCTGGGGAGGTTCTAGTAAACGCAATCTATTTAACATACCACTTAAGAGTCATGTAAAAGACCTTGAAGAAGACGTGATAGACGACGAACGACGTCTTTTGTATGTAGCCATCACTAGAGCAAAAACCAAAATGTATTTATCGTATTCAGAACAAAATACAGAAGGAAAAGAATTAATCGCTTCTCGTCTGTTTGATTCTCTTGATGAAGCCAAGGTCGTTAATTGTGGCACCGAAGACTTCGAAGCAGAATTTAGTCCAACTGATTCATTAGGAAAGACCACCAGCCCGAGTTTAATTGACGCCGAGTTGCTAAACTCGTTCCTGAAAGAAAAAGGCTTATCCGCAACCGCATTAAATAACTACCTACAAAGCCCCTACAATTATTTATATCGTAACGTACTAAGAATTCCTGAGGTCCAGGCTTTACCCATGCAGTTTGGTACAGCTATGCACGGAGTTATGGAATGGGTCAGTGCAGTAGTCGCTTCTACTGCAGGCATGCCTACTGTGACAGGTATAAAAAACCAGCTAGAAACCGAACTGTCACATTTGCCGCTTACTCAAGCAGAGTTTACTCGCTTGCACGAAAAAGGATTTGAAGCTTTGGTAGCCTATACCGAGCACGTAAAAGGTCAATTGTCTGCCGATAGTAAAGTAGAGTTCGCCGTACAAGTAACTTTACAAACCGGTATCCCAGAGTTTCCCGAAGTTATTCTCAACGGAAAGTTAGACCGCCTAGACTTCGACAAACAAGGCAAGTTGATAAGAGTAGTTGATTATAAAACTGGTAAACCAAAAACCCGTAACGTAATAGAGGGTAAGACCAAAGATTCAAACGGCGACTACAAAAGACAGCTAACATTTTATGCACTCTTGCTATCTCTATACGAAGACGAAAGATACGGTTGTAAAGAAGGACTACTTTCTTTTATCGAGCCCGATGCTAAAGGAGTCATTCACGAGGAAACGTTTTCTATTACCCGTGAAGAAATTGACGAATTAAAGCAAGTCATCATCTCGGTTGTGAAAGAAATAATTTCCGGAGAATTCCTAAATTCTGAATGTAACGAAAAAACCAGCGACTACTGTTATCTAGCCAAGTTACTAAAATGATGAGAATTAATTACTAGAGATTACTGTTACCTGCTTCAAAATTACCATCAAGCTGGTCAATTAGATTTTGAACAATCCCTCTTACTACGTTGTATGGTTGTGCCCCGTTAATCACCGCTTGTTGTTCACCAACGGTTATGACTGTATAAGGCGTTCCACGAGCTCCAATTCGATAACCCTCTTCTGTGCTCGCCAATACGTCTTCTTGCATCCTACCACTGCTTACACACTGGATATAGTCTTCTTCTGAAACCCCAGCTTCAACTGCATATTGTGAGAGGCGGGTTGTATTCGTAAATGAGGATTCATCTCTCTCAGTAAATATTTTGTTGGTAAATTTCCAGAAAGCATCGTTTCCACCGATGTCACCAACACACAAAGCGGCTTCTGAAATTTTGGAAGCGTTAGGGTGAAGTTGAACCAAGGGATATTGTCTATACACCCAAGACACTTTTCCGGATACTCCGTACTCGTCCATTATTTTGCCCATTGTATTATGGAAGCGCTTACAAAATGGACACTCATAATCTGAGTATTCAATGATTTGAATAGGGGCGTTTGGATTACCAAAAATATAATCAGTTTCGCCAACCGGTCTTGGCGAACCATCGGTAATCAATTCTTCGGCCGTTAGATTTTCTTGTTGATTTACTACAACCCGGGTGGAATTATTATTAGTAAAAAAGATCGCCAAAGCTATCATAGCGAAGCCAAAAATTATTGCGATTGGAATTGCTGGAGATGTTTGATTTTGTGTTGGTTCCATACTGTGATGGTTACTTATTCTTAATACAAAAATTATAGCATAGCCTTCACATGCTATACTCTGTTTTATATGGAATGGTTGGATGCCGTTATACTGGGCTTGGTCCAAGGTGTTACTGAGTTTTTACCGGTTTCTTCAACCGGACACTTAGTATTGGTCCACGAATGGTTATCTATAGAAGGTTCCAACGCGCTAGCTTTTGACGCTGTCCTTCACTTTGCTACTACCGCAGCCGTAATAGTTTATTTTTGGTCTGACTTGAGGGCACTTCTACAAGTGGCTTTGCGTAAGCTTGGCAGATTACCGGTCAACGAAAAAGACATTACTCTTCTTTACGCTTTAATTATTGGTACAATCCCGGCGGCTATCTTGGGTGTTTTTTTACAAGACATCATCTCAGAACATTTACGCAGTCCATTTTTTGTAGCAGTATTCTTGTTTTGTGGTTCAATTTTTTTCTTATTTGCAGAATGGCGCTATTATCTGAAACCTCCTCACGGAGAACTTACTCTCAAAAAAGGGGTACTAATCGGTGTATTTCAAGCCCTAGCTCTTTTGCCAGGAATGTCTCGCTCAGGAGCGACCTTGGCTGGAGGAATGCTCTTAGGCTTACCTCGTTATGAGGCTGCTAGGTTTTCTTTTTTACTAGCCATTCCAATAACTCTAGGAGTCGGTATCAAAATGAGCCTAGACCTACTTAAAGAGGGCGGGGGAGTCGATTGGTTTATGATCAGTGTTGGCGCAGCCGTATCCTTCGTTACGGCTTTAATAGTAATTCATTTCTTCTTAAACTTCATCCGCAAGTACACCCTCTGGCCGTTTGTCTGGTACGGAATCATCCTGTCTGGAATGGTAGGTTACGTTCACTTCATTTCTTAACCAAAATTCTAGACCTTGACATAAGCCAATAATTAGCTATAATATAAAAAGTACATTACATCCGTAATGTTTTTTGTTTCCAAAGGGGTAAGTCATGAAAAACATTTTTCTTGCTATTGTGGTTCTTTGTGGTTCAGGCACCATAGCGTTTGCAGATGAAAATCCACCTTCAGGCAATTCGCTAGATGATGAAGGGTACCAAGTAGCAATCAGTTGTGACAGAGAAGATGGAGTCAGTCTCCAACTTTTGATTCCAGCCAAATCAGGAGATGGAAGACTTTCTTCTCGAAGGTTCACTCACCATGGGGTATTTCTTGCTGAAGAGTATATGACATCGGGTTACCGTGAGGTTGACATGAGTACACTCAATACAGCATTGGAAACGGCGGGATTGGCCCCCTGGAGCGGTGAAGGCTGTCACTAAAACTTTCGGAAATCTTTTCCGAAAACCGACCCAATGGGTCGGCTTTTTTATTTAAAACAGCATCGAGTGGGTCATGGCCGAATCCTCCGGCTCCTCCCAGTGAGATGTATCTAGAGGGATTTCTTTCTTGCGGTGTCCGTCTTTAAATTTAACATGTCCGTGTTTACGAGCGTATTCAAAAATTTCTTTGGTTACTTTTACATCTTGCTCACAATATTTCATTATTTCTTTGACTTTTCCTTCCCGCCACCAGCGGACGGCCTGCAGGCCGTCCGCTGATTTTTTGGCTCCAATTGTTGCCTGGGCCACGCTATCAAGGCGCAGTCTTCGGCCGAGTGAGGTTTTAATGTCATCAAGCAAGTCGATACTTTTAATCGAAGTTAGATCGCCCGGGTAGTATTTATTCAAAAGTGGTATATCGAAGTGATTACTATTATATCCGACCAGCGCATCAGCCTGCTCAATAATCGGCCACAGAGAATCAATCTCATCGATGGTGACGGTAGTATACTTGTCTGTCTCACTGTCATAAAGAGACGCGACAGAGATATCAAGTGCCGTTGGATCGCTCGAGCCAACGTCTTGAAAGATATTCTGGGTTTCTAGGTCAAAGACAATGTAGCGCATGAGAGATTAGTCTAACATAAGGCATTTAGGCCAGGTGCTTGATTAACTCATCAACCGTACCGCTAGTCTCTACAGAAGTTTGGAGGTCCTTGAGGGTAAAATTTCCAGATGATATTTCTTGTTGACCAACAATAATAACAAACCTAGACCCTCGGTCCATGGCTCGAACTTTTTTCTTGTCAGTTTTTTGCGTCCCAATGTCAGTTGCCACCGATAATCCGGTTTGACGTATTTTCATAGCGATACTTTGGGCCACAATATTATCATCTGCTGTTTCTGGTATTACAGACACTTCTGCGCCCAAACTTTTAACTGATTCAGGAATTAGCTTATGAGTCTCTAAGAAATCTCTAGTCGTAACATCGCCCATACCAAAACCAATCGCCGAAAGTGCTTCTCCGCCGAACATCTCAGTTAGTTTATCGTATCGTCCTCCTCCGAGGATGGCTCGATTGTTTTCGCCTGAGGTATCAAAGACTTCAAAGATGGTTCCGGTGTAGTAGTCGAAACCTCTAGCCAAGCTCATGTCGAATACAACATTGGTAATGCCTAGCTCAGCCAAACCAATCTCTACGTCTGTTTGTTCGTTACTCTTGTCTAACAAAAGGATCACTTCTTCGGCTAGGGTTTCGTCTGCTACAATCTCAGTCAGTAAGTTTCGGTATTCATCGGGAGAAATTTTTCCCTTACGGTCATTTAGTTTAGTGATAGTTGGAATCATTTCTTCAGTAATTCCAATTGCCAGGTAAAGGCGGTGCATTAGTTGGCGGTCATTGATACGGATTTCAAATTGTTCAGGTTTAGCTCCTAAGTCAATTAAAGTCTGATAGGCCAATGCGATTATTTCTACATCAGACGCCACATGGTCTGAGCCAAAGATATCACAGTTTAGTTGCCAAAACTCTCGCAGGCGGCCTTTTTGCGGCCGTTCATAACGAAAGAAGTTGGGAATTGAGTACCAGCGAATAGGGAAGGCAAGTTCACGTTGTTTCTTAGCTACCATCCTTGCTACTGTCGGCGTCATCTCTGGTCGCAAAGTCACTTCACGCTCTCCTCGGTCAATGAAGGTATAGGTCTGATCATTTATCAATTCTTCATTCTCAGCTCCTTTAGCTTTATATAGGTCAGCTGGTTCAAGGATGGACGCATCATAGCGCTCAAAGCCAAAGCTTTCGGCAGTTTTAGCCCAAGTATTAAAAATGTATTGTTGTATAGCAGCATCTTCAGGATAAAAGTCACGCACGCCTTTGTATGAGTCAGTTGAGAGTTGTTTGTTGGTCATAGAAAGATTGTAGGCGAGAAGTTCTGTATATGCAATAGCAGGTATTAAAAAGCCCGTCGAAGTGAATATCAGCGGGCTTCAGTTATCCTTGTTAAAAGAAAACAGGGAACTTAAGGAAATCTATAACACAGTCATAACCTTCTCCGGTCTCGGTTGTTGTCGCCATTGCAACGACCGGGTGGCCTTTTACTGTGTACAAGATGCCAATCGGTATAAAACCATTTTTTTCATCTTGTCTTGCCAAGCTTAACAATCTTTTAAATTCGCTCTCCTCCAAGAAATCATCCTGGGCAGTGGCGATTTCCATTCTGTTGTTGGAAAATATAAAGCCTATTTGAGTGTTAGTTACGACCGTTACGAGAGCTTTCTCAATGATTTCGCTCTTGAGGGCTTTGCTCTCTAGGTAAGACACACAAGCTGGGCTGTACGCCAACGGGTATGCTGAAAGGGTACTTGAAAAAAACAACGAGATTGCTATAAATAACTTAATCATCTTTCCGTACTCCTAAGTTTAGTTGAGAAAGTTACCGAAAACTACCACTACATATCTTGTCTGTCAAGTCTGCTTCTAAGTTTTAGAGTTCTGAAATAACTACTACCCAGCTAAATTTGGATTGTTGTGAATGAGAGCTAGACGCTGGTCCATCGCTTTTTGGATTATTGCTTGCAATCCTCGAGGGTCTGGCATGCCTCTGGTTTTAAAGTTACTTTCGAAAGATCCAGCTGTTTGTGCTTGAATAGTACCAAAGTTAAGTAGCGTCGGAATTAGCCCTTTGACGTTGAATTCAATATCTTGTAGTCTTTCCAGCCGGAACACACTCACGTTACGGTTAAAGAAATGAAGTTGATCAATCATAATTATTCTCCGGTCAGTAATAATCCACTGGTCAAGGTAGTAATTGGTCCAGATAGCAAAGGCAGTCATTAAGGTAAGAATTAACCAAACAGTAATTCCAAAAGTTATTAAGGCAGCATAGTCTCCGAGTTTAATACTTTCGGTTAGTAGCTCACTAGAAAATACCGTCAGTCCAACAAGAGTTAAGAATGGCACAAGTGCCATGACAAAGACAGCAAAGAGTTCAGATACAATAATAAACCAGTGTTTTCTGACCACCCTAAGGATTTCTTCACCCGACTCAAATTGGATTTTTTCAAATAACATAGAGTTAAATAGTTAGAGCTAGTACGGAGGCAATAATAAAAAGCGGAACAGTCGTAACACAATAAAGGATGAGAGTAAGTGAAGTAACCTTTGCATCTGAACCATAGGTTTTCCAGTGGTAATAGAGTACAGCAGTGAATATCACATAGGCTCCAAAAACCAAGTACAGTGAAAGTAGCACAAAAGAATCAATGTTGAGACTAAATTCACTAAATTGAGTATTGGACATAAAATTATTGTAACACTAAGATCGAGTACCTCTCCACCCCAAATTGGTCTTTTTCAGTTGAAAAAGAAAATCGCGTTTCAACCGCTATTTCTTTGATTTGGTTCGATTGCTCTGGTTCGTGTTCTAGCCAAAGTTGCCCGCCAGGCGCTAGGTGAGCAGGAGCATTCAAAATAATTTCATTTATAATCTCCATTCCTTTTTCTCCACCATAGAGCGCTATGTATGGTTCGTGCTCTTTTACCGAAGGTTCTGCCCGGTCAATGGCCTGGTCTATATATGGCGGGTTAGAAAGTATAAAATCGTATTTGCCAGTAAACTTAGTAAATAGATTCGAGTGTTCTACTTGGCAACGTTCGATGTTAGCTAAGTTCTCAGTAATATTTTTTGTGATAGTTTGCAACAAATTAGAGTCGATTTCGGAAAATCCAACTCTGGCTTCTGGAATAGCTTTGGCTACAGCAACTCCAATACAACCGCTTCCAGCACACAGGTCTAAAACATTCACCGGTTTCGCTCCAACACCGAGTGATAGTGTTTGTCCTTCTTTCATAACCTTAATTGCTTCATTAACCCAGTATTCTGTTTCAAGGCGGGGAATTAGCGGATTATTGTCTAGCCAAATTTTACAATCAATAAAAGGAGACCAGCCAATTAGGTAGGCTAAAGGTTCGCCCAAAGCCAGTCGCTTACAATCGACAAAAAAGGCTTCGCTTTTCTTGCCGTTATACTTTTCCTTCAACAACCACTCAATCTCTTGACTTGCCATATATAAGTACTATGCGATATAGAAAATTTTTCGTCAAGATTTATTTTCACTAGTAATGTTATTTATCGCTTAGTAATCAATTTACCCTAAACTGGTTACATTTTTGTTATACTTCCCCACATGTCAAATTCAATTCTAGAAATTAAAAATCTGATCAAAAACTACGGATCGGGAAAAGATACTTCAGTCGCTGTCAACGACATTTCTCTCTCAATCAAACGAGGGAGTTTTTACGGTCTACTTGGACCCAACGGTGCTGGTAAAAGTACAATAATTCACTGTATTACCGGCATTGCTCAGCCCACCTCTGGCACCATTTTAATCGACGGTGTAGATGTGGTGAAAGATTATAAGTTTGCCCGCACCAAGGTGGGCCTCTCACCGCAGGAGTTTAACGTCGATATTTTTGCCACCCCCGAACAACTAATCGATTACATGGGCGGTTACTACGGAATCCCTAGAGATGTTCGCGAAAGTAGAATAGAAGAATTGATTGAACAATTCGATCTACAAAAACATCGCAAAGTAAAGTTTCAAAAATTATCTGGGGGACTCAAACGACGAGCCATGCTCGGTCGGGCCCTGATTCACACCCCAGACCTACTAATTCTCGACGAACCTACGGCCGGCGTCGATGTGGAGCAACGGCACGATCTGTGGCAATACCTAAAAAAACTAAATCAAGAAGGGAAGACAATTATTCTAACTTCTCATTATCTGGAAGAGATACAGTATTTATGTAACGAAATTGCCATCATAAACCATGGTCAGATTGTGGCCGAAGGAACTAAAGAAGAATTCATGAAAGGCGGAAAGAGTGTTGAAGACAGATACTTAGAGATTACCCGCGCTGATAACAAAAAGAAATAATATGAATATAAATTGGACGGGCCTATACACGATGTTCAGACGTGAAGTTGCACGGACTTTTCGGGTAGCTATTCAAACCTTAGTGGCCCCCGTTATTTCGGCTGCTTTATATCTATTTATATTTGGTACGGTGATTGGTACCAAAATAGAAGACTTTGCTGGCGTGCCGTATATCTCCTTTGTTTTCCCTGGGGTACTTATGCTCTCGATTATAAACGCATCGTTTGCGAGCGCTTCATCGGCTCTGTACTTTATGCGCTTTACTCGAGGAATAGAAGAAATCTTAATTGCCCCTTTTTCTTATCTCGAAATGTTAATCGGATTTGTCGGTAGTGCTGTTTCTAGAGCTTTATTAGTGGCCGGCCTTATCTTGCTTACCGGTATGCTGTTTGGAGCAGTGTCTCTGGCTAATCCAATCGGGTTTGTACTTTACGTGGCTGCTATTTCAGCTATCTTCGCCATGCTTGGAATTATTGTCGCCCTTTGGTCTGAAGGTTTTGAACAGCTTCAGGTGCTCAATACGTTTGTTATTACGCCGCTGACGTACTTAGGAGGTATTTTCTACTCGGTTACATTTTTACCACCGTTTGCCGCTACTATCACTCAGTTCAATCCATTCTTTTACTTCGCCGACGGAATTAGAAGTTCCATGATTGGGTATAGTGAAGCAAACTCACAAGTCGGCTTGGTGGTCATCACTGCTCTGGTTATCGGGTTAGGAGCGCTGGTGACTCACTTATTCAATATCGGATGGAAGATTAGAGCTTAAGGTTTAAAAAGTTGCCCACAGAGGCCAGCCTTTCAGGGCCAGCCTTTTGTTACACTTAAAGTAATATGAAAAAAAATACTAAGCTCTACGAAACAGTAGCCGCTCTGCTTGCTCCGGGCAAGGGAATTTTAGCCGCCGACGAAAGCGACAAAACAGCTGGCAAAAGACTAGCAATGGTTCGCCTACCAAACGAACCAGAAAACCGTCAAGACTTTCGAGAAATACTCTTTACTGCTCCCGGAATAGAAGAGTACTTGTCAGGTGTGATTATGTACGATTCATCTATTCGTAATTTTACTGATGACAAAGTTGCTTTTCCAGACGTCCTTATTGCTAAAGGTATAGTTCCTGGGATAAAAGTAGATTTAGGGGTTTGCGAGTTAGAAGGTTTTAAGGGCGAGGTAGTTACACAAGGCCTCGACAATCTAACCGAACGTTTCGCCGACTACTACAACCTAGGCGCTCGCTTTGCCAAGTGGCGAATGGTGGTAAATATCGACGAAGACGAAACTCCAACCGATGAGGTTATAAAAATAAACGCGGTCATGATGACTCGATATGCCCAAATCGCCCAAGCAGCTGGCATCGTACCGATAGTAGAGCCAGAAGTAATTCACGCCGGCGATCATTCTCTAGAAAAGGCAGAAATGGTCACTACTCGTACGATTCAAATTTTGTTCCAAACTCTGATTGAGTACAAAGTAGACCTGCAAGGTCTCATCCTTAAGTCTTCTATGGTTTTGGCAGGAGACAAGTACTCAGAACAAACATCACCAGAAGCTGTTGCTAATGCTACCCTCCGAACTTTCCATATGAGTGTCCCACATGAGTGTGCCGGTATTGTATTCCTTTCCGGTGGACAAACTCCTGAAAATTCTACTCAAAACCTCAACGCTATAGCAAAGATGGGGGAACAGCCATGGCCAATCACTTTCTCTTTCTCACGCGCAATCGAAGAACCAATGCTAAAAGCCTGGGATGGAAAAAAGGAAAATGAAGACAAAGCTAAAGAGGTGCTACTGGAAGTTTGTAAGCAAAATAGCTTGGCTAGTTTAGGAAAATTGTAAAGCAAAAGAAATAACAAAAGCCCCTTTCGGGGCTTTTGTTATTTCTTTTGCTTATACACAGTGTGTGTTTTGGCAACTGGGTTGAATTTGGTTGTTTCGTACTTCTTGCTTGGGTCCTTCTTGTTTTTGTTGTTGTACCTTGTGTAATAGATATGACCTTTGCCGACGCCTTTTTCGTCGCCAACTGATACCATCTTTATTAGTAAATCCTGTGACATAATGGAGATAGCATAGCATTTTTTACCAAATCGTCAAATACTTGGGATCAATACGTTTCTAAAAACAAACAAACTGACTTTATACACCAAATAAAGTCAGTCCTTCAAGATGAGCGTGATAAGATTAGTTCAAGCTAGCGCTAATCTTGCACTAAGCTTAGCGATTTAGCTATTTATGAGAGTACTAACATTTGGTTGGGAATTTCCACCAGCCCAAAGTGGAGGGTTAGGTTTTGCATGCCAAAGTCTTACAAAAGAGCTCCTACAAAATGGTGTAGAGGTGATTTTTGTGCTTCCTAAAATCCAAGAAGCTCATGGAGACGCTAAGTTTATTTTTGCTGGTAACGAACGAATCGTCAAAATTAGACACGCAGACATAACACCTCTTCCATACCAAAATGCCTCAAGCACAATTGACGTAATTGTTGGTTATGATAAGGCTGGAAAAGCGATCATTAAATCGCGCACAATTATCGAAGAGGTGCACCGCTTCGCACACCAAGCCTCAATCATTGCTATGGAAGAAGAGTTCGACGTTATCCACGCCCATGACTGGACATCATACTTAGCTGGAGTAGCAGCCAAAATCGCCAGTGGCAAACCTCTCATTCTCCATGTTCATGCCACATCATTCGACCAAGCGGCCGGAAACAACGTCGACCCGGCAATTTATAAAATAGAAAAAGAGTGTTTTGCTTTAGCTGACAAGGTTGTGGCGGTAAGTCAGTTTACAAAAAACATTGTTGTACAAAAGCACTTCGTCCCTGAGACAAAAGTGGAGGTGGTTCACAACGGCTGTAACATTGAAGAGCCAAAGCGATTAGAGCCAACTTTGTCAGAGCTAAAACGCCAAGGAAAAAAGATTGTTCTGTATCACGGACGAATCACCATTCAAAAAGGGGTTGATTACTTCATTAGAGCGGCTAAAAGAGTTGTAGATGTCGATCCAAACGTAATCTTTGTTGTTTCCGGTTCAGGTGACATGATTACACAAATAATCGAAATGGTTGGCAGTATGGGTCTGTCCAAAAATGTCTTGTTCGCGGGAGCTTTGTGGTACGAGGAGAGAGACCGTATGTACCAAAGCGTAGACTTGGTGGTCATGCCTTCGGTTTCTGAGCCGTTTGGTCTAGTTCCACTTGAAGCACTTCAGCACGGTACTCCTTCCATCATAACTAAGCAGTCAGGTGTAGCCGAGGTCTTAACCCACGTCCTAAAGGTAGACTTCTGGGATGTAGATGAAATGGCCAACCAGATTTTGTCTAGTTTGCGTTACCCAGTTGTGCGACAGCAAATGGTAAACGAAGGTAAGCAACAAATGCAAGGTATGTCGTGGCGGCAGGCTGCTACCAAAATGCTGGCAGTTTATCGGAATCTGGTACAATACGTAACACAATAATTATGTTAACTGTTTGTCCATATTTTCACGTTCATCAACCATATAGAATAAAGAAATACAAAGTCTTTGACATTGGTAACGACTCCGAATATTTTAATGACGACAGCGAAACCGATCTCAACAACCGAAGAATTGTTGAAAAAGTAGCCAACAAATCTTATCGACCAACCAACAAAATCCTTAAGGAGCTTTTAGATAATCATCCAGACTTTCGCTTCAATCTATCTTTTTCTGGTACTGTACTCGATCAGTTCGAAGCCTACACGCCAGATGTCTTAGAATCTTTCCAAGAACTAGTCGCCACCGGAAGGGTAGAGATTCTGGCCGACACTTATCACCATTCGCTGGCTTTCTTCTATTCACTACCAGAGTTTAAGCGCCAAGTTCAAAAGCACGAACGTAGAATCAAGCAACTATTCGAAGTTAAACCAAGAGTGTTTCGTAACACCGAACTTTCATATCGTAACGACCTAGCTAAGTGGTGTGAAGACAACGGCTACGTGGGTATTATGGCCGAAGGATGGGAGAAGTATCTTGGATGGAGGAGTCCAAATTATCTATATCGCCCCGCCGGCTGTAAAAAGATCAAGGTTCTCTTGAAGAACTACAAGCTTTCAGATGACATTGCCTTTAGGTTTGGTAACAAAGAATGGAACGACTGGCCACTCAATGCAGAGACCTACGCCGACTGGATTCATTCTCATCACGGAGACGGCGAGACGGTCAATCTTTTTATGGACTACGAAAGTTTTGGCGAGCATCAGTGGGAAGACACCGGTATCTTTGATTTCTTGCGAGCCATGCCAGAAATGGTCTTACGTCATCCCGAGACCAGTTTCAAAACCGCCACTGAGACTATCGAGAGCTACGAAGCAACCGGTGAATACGACGTGCCAGACGTGCTTACTTGGGCAGACACCGATCGAGACCTTACCGCTTGGACCGGTAACGACATTCAGCGCGACGCCATTGGAGCTATCTACCAGATGGAAACAGAAGTAATGAAAACTAAAAACAAAAATCTGATAGAGACTTGGCGCAAGCTTCAAACCTCAGACCACTTCTATTACATGTGTACCAAGTGGTCCAATGACGGTGATGTGCACTCCTACTTTTCTCCATACCAATCCCCATATGACGCATATATCGCTTTCATGAATGCCCTAAGTGACTTACAATTAAGAGTAAGCAAGGAGGGTACAGAACGCGACAAAAAAGATGCTCAAAAGAGAGTTGCTAAAGCGGTTTCCAAAGAGAAAGAACCCAAAAAACACTCAGCCACGGTAGTGCTACCAGAATCTCTAGGAGCCATCAGCCCAATACAGCCAGTTAAGAAAAAGCGCTGGTGGCAGAAAGTTGTAGACAAGATCCGTTCTTTAGAAGTCCCGTTGATAGGGAAATAAGTTCTTAAAAATATGCTAACAAAAAAAGTCAAAAAAAACTTAACCCAAAAAGTTGTCAAGAAAAAAACCAAAAAAGTGGTAGTTAAACAGGCAGAAAAAAAAGTTGCTAAAAAACCTGTGAAGAAGACTTCGTCACTCAAAAAAGCTATTAAGGTAAATCCTTCTCAACCGGCCAGAGAAACCAAAAATTTAATAATTGCTAATGAGCAAACTTGTTTTTGGGTGACCAACGGTCAGATTTTAAATAGCCTAGTTGCCTTACGAGACGCCCTAGAGGTGATGGAAAAAGAAGTCTATTCATACCACGCTGGAAACGCCCAAAACGATTTCTCCAACTGGGTCGCTGTTGTTCTCAAAGACAACGCTTGTGCTAGAGACCTAGAAAGTGCTAAAACCTCCAGGTCAGCCAAAACAACAATTGTGAGACACTTAAAAACTTACTCAGTATAAAATTATGGCTCGTTCTGTCACAATCGGAAATGGAAACATGTTAGTTGGCCTAGACTTAAAAGGCCAGCTACGCGACTTATACTTCCCATACGTCGGGGAATCAAATCACGTCAGTGGGGCCAGTGGAAACTACGTTCATCGAATCGGTGTATTTGTAGATGGAAAAATTTCTTGGTTGGATGAACCAACCTGGAAAGTAGTTAGTGGCATGGACGAAGGAACCTGCGTCGGATCGATGTTTGCCGAAAATACAGAGTTGGGTATCTCAATCAGTAGTCGAGACGCAGTTCACAACGAGAAGAATATTTTCCTCCGTCACTTCACTGTTCACAATCTTCGGTCAGAGACAAGAGATGTAAAACTGTTTTTGTCCCAGCAGTTTCGTATTCATGAATCGAGAAGAGGTGATACTGGTTATTTCGACCCAAGAGTAAATGCCATTGTCCACTATAAGGGAACCACAACTATTTTAATAAATGCAATGAGTGGCGGACAAAGTTTTAAGTCATACAACATTGGACTGTTTGGCATAGAAGGGAAGGAGGGCACTTACCTAGACGCTAACGATGGAGTGCTAGAAAAAAATCCAATCGAACACGGTTCAGTAGATTCTGTTATTGAGTTATCTTTTTCTATCCCGGGCCACGCTTCAAACGACGCTTATTACTGGATTGTTTGTGGTGAGTCTGTACCAGAAGTGCACGAGCTCGACAAATTAGTTCTCGACGACACCCCAGAACGCCTGATAGCTTCAACTGACGCTTACTGGCAAGCTTGGTTAGACAAAGAACAAACTGATCTTTCATTATTTTCTAATGATTTACAGAAACTCTACCGGCGCTCCTTAATGATTATGCGTGTCCATTCCGACAACCGTGGAGGTATTATCGCTTCAAGTGATACAGACATGCTTCATCACGGACGAGACACCTATAGCTACGTATGGCCGCGCGACGCGGCTGTTATTGCCAACGCTTTCGACCAAACGGGCTATCGCGACGTTGCGTTAAGGTTTTTTCAGTTTGTCGCCGACCGACAAGACCCGAGTGGATACTTGATGCACAAGTTTAGGACCGACGGGGTACTTGGTAGTTCGTGGCATCCTTGGATGATTAAAGGCGAACCCAGGCTTCCTATCCAAGAAGACGAAACAGCAACCGTCGTGTTCATGTTGTGGGAGCATTACGAAATATACAAAGACATCGAATTCATTGAGGCGATGTACAACACTTTCATTGAACCAGCCGCTAATTTCTTAGGTGAATATATCGAATCTCTCACTGGTCTACCCCAAGCTTCTTTCGATCTTTGGGAAGAGAAGTACGGTACTTCCACGTACACAGCTGCTTCTGTGTACGGGGGATTAATGGCAGCCGCTAAGTTTGCTAACCTGCTAGGTAAAGACGAAGCCTCGAGAACCTATCAAGCAATCGCGCAAAGAATGCAAACCGCCATTGGTAAGATACTGTTCGATGAAGAACAAGGAATTTTTGTGAAGCATGTACTACACACCGAAGACGGAGAACTAGAATACGACAACACTCTCGATTCTAGTAGTCTCTACGGGCTTTTACAATTCCGGGTTTTCGATGTCGACGATGAAAAGATGGTTCGTATGTTAAAGGCGGTTGAAGAAAGACTTAAAGTTACTGGAAAAAGTAAGGGCTTTGTAAGATACGAAAGCGACACCTACTATAAGATGCAAGAGGCTGATTCACCAAACCCGTGGGTTATCACTACTCTATGGATAGCCCGCTTATATATAGAAAAGGCCGAGTCAGTAAAAGACTTGAAGTATCCAATGGAACTTTTGGAATGGACTTGTTCACATGCTACCACCGGAGGGGTCTTGGCTGAGCAAATGCATCCAGACACCAGAGAACAACTTTCCACCGCCCCACTAGTATGGAGTCACGCCGAATACGTACTAGCCGTCCAAGCCTACCTAGAAAAAGTCAAACACCTAGAAAAGTAATTAAAATTCTTTCTCCCACCTAGTATTTTTTTTGCTAAATATCCCTATTTTAGTGCGGTGGATGCTCCAAGCTAAACCAACAGTTTCCAGCTTTTTTGCTATTTCACTAGCCAGAGTTCGCATATAAGTTCCAGAAGAAGCCATGCAGGTAAAGTGAGCTATTTGGTACGTATCAGGTAGGGAAGAGTCATTTAAAATGTTGTCCCAGTCTTGGCGAACGTCAACTCGACGGAAGTCATTGCCTAGGGCTTTCCTAAGTTCAGTAACAGGTGGTACTGAATTCACCTTTTCCAAAGCTTGCTCCACTACTTTTTTCTTATCTAAAGTTTCTAGTTTAGTAAACTCCAATTTATATACTTCTGATTCTTTGGTCGGAATAGTAATTTCATCAAGCCGGCCCTCCATAGTCCAAGTATGTAGTGGTTTTCCCAGGACAGTCTTGGCAGAGAAACGAGGATAGGGAAGTTCAATTTCACCGACGAATCCAGCAGCCACTCCACCCAAAAGACCCTCCAAAATAGTACAGTTAACTGTACTATTTTTTGCGGTGTCTAGTCTGCCCATCACATCCAGCGAGTCTGATTCGATACAAAATAGGACAGAAAATTCGTATTCTTTATCCAATGCGTGATAATTTTCTTGATTCTTACATTCCTCACCAAGCAAAATCAAAAGCTTACCCGAAGCCATCGGGTCAAGTCGACCAGCGTAAGCCATGGGCACACCATCAAGCTCAGTGTGTTCATTCCGATAGGCTTCGGCGCAAGACAAAGGGGTTTCGCCCACTGTTTTTTCTAGAGTGATATACTTCATATACTTTAGATTACTATGAAAACCACAGAAAAACCAAAAGTTTCGATCTATTACGACGGAGAGTGTCGTTTTTGCCGACGTTCAGTCTATTTTATTGTCTGGTTATTCTTTGTCAGAACGGCTCACGTTGGTCCTGCTCAAGCAGACTCTTCTGTCTACATCACCATGCAAAAATTTAATTCTTGGGTAGTGGTAAACCAAAAAGGGGAAAGGTTCACTACTTTTCAAGCTGGAGTAGAAATCGCCCGCCATTCACCAGTGCTTTGGTTAATTGTGCCACTCGCTAAACCAAAATTCATGCAAAATTATGGCGAATGGGTATACCGCAAAATAGCCCAAAACAGAAACAAAATTTGGATTCCTTAAACTTAACCAAGCGGGCTACCGCCTAGGAATTTATTTACAATCATCAGGAGGATAAAAGCCCCGAGTACAAGAATTACAAATTTCATAAAGCTATTATAGCAAATAAGGGCCTCATATTTATTTGACAAGGTCTAAATTACCCCTGTTATCAAGGGTTCCTACTTGACTACACACTTTAAAGTAGTAGTATGCAGTCGCATAGGTGCACGGTAATTCCGCAGTCTCATTATGCAGGCCAGACGAGAGCCGTGCCAATACTCGCTTAAAAGAAGACGCTTATTAAAAAATTTTCAACGTTTTTGCTATTTTTATGACCGCTTTTGAAGATATTTTGACCGCTGAAGATGAGGCTCTTAAGTCTATTGAAACAGCTAGAGAAGAAGTCGCCAGTGCTGTTTTTGAAGCTCGGGCTGAACGAAAAACTCGGATTGATTCTGAGTCTTTAGGACTGAAAGAAGTTGAAGACAAAGAAATGTCTTCACACCAGACTCACATTAAAGTAAAGACTGATAAAATTCAGTCTGAAGTAGACATTAAGATTTTGGCAGTAGAAAAGAAATTTGGTGAGCATTCTGCGTCACTCACCAAAGAAATTAAAAGCAGCTTTGCTTAAGCTCTAGACCAGCAATATGTCAGTAGTTCCAATGCAAAAAGTGAGGTTGTCAGTCTACGGACCAGACATGAACTCAGCCCTTTCTATTATTCAGAAGGTAGGGGCTTTTGAATTTACCCGGTCTGATGTATCTGGAATGTCTGAGCCGGACCAATATTTCCAGTACGCTGATTTACTGCCTAAAGTACAACACGCGGTACATTTTTTGGAACCATACGCTCCCAAAAAAGGATTATGGAAAAGTCTCAGGGAAGGCACTAGAGTAGAAATGACCGAGCAAGAACTTTTGAAGAGGAAAGCTAATTTCGATGTGGTTGACCCACTAGTAGAGGATTTCGAGCGCCTACAAGTAGAATTTGCTGAGGTTAACGAAAAACTTCGAGTCTTAGAAGACGAACACGCTTTATTAAAAGCTTGGAAAGTTCTACCAATTAAGTTGAGCCAACTAGAAACAAGTCAAACTAAAACCTTCTTGGTCCAACGCTTAATCTCTCTTGATAAAAAGTCTCTAAAACAAGTTTTAGAGACCAAGCTTCAAGAGACACTGTCTGAATACTTAATTACCGAAGTTTCCGCTACTTCTGTAGCACTTACTGTTTCAAATGAAAATCAGGCCCGGTCTACGGCTGTGACACTAGTCAATGAGTTAGGTGCCGAGATCATTTTGCCACCAAAAGGTAAGGAGAATCCAGAAATAGAATTCACCGCCGTGTCCGAAAAGTTGGCGTCTGTAAAAGGGGAGTTGGCTATGCTTCACGACCAGACAGAGCACTTTTCTATTACTCACTTAAGCCAATTACAAATTACCGGGGAGCTTTTAGTCTGGCAGCGCGAACGCTTTATGGCAGTAGAAAACGGCTTTGCTACCAAGTACACCGTTGCGTTTGATGGCTGGCTTAATAAAAATAAACGACAAGCGATTGAAGAGTTATTTCATGCCAAAGGTTTGGCCGCTATGTTTATTGAACTTCAACCATTAGAAGGAGAAGATCCACCCGTAGATATAGAAAACCACCCCTTGTTTAAACCATTTGAAGCGGTGACTCGTCTTTACGGTATGCCAGGACACAAGGATCTTGATCCAACAGCTTACTTGGCTGGATTCTTTTTCCTTTTCTTCGGACTTTCTCTCACCGACGTCGGGTACGGCCTCTTTTTGATGACCGCGGCTATCATAGTAATTACTTTGTTTAAGGTAGACGATGCTATTAAACTCTTTGCCAAGCTTTTATTCTTAGTTGGTCTAGCTACTGTATTTGTTGGAGCTGCTTTTGGTGGGTACTTAGGAATCGCTCCTGAAAACCTACCAAGCTTCTTAATTAGCTTACAAAAATTCGACCCAATTGGAAATCCGCTTCCGGTATTTTATCTAGCTTTGTCTCTCGGTGTGTTTCAAGTAATGGTCGGTATGTTACTTAAGATTTACAGTGAATACAAAAACGGACGCTTTATGAACGGATTAATAGTACAGGGTCCATGGTTCTTAGTCTTCTGTCTAGGTATTTTAGCCCTTCTTACCAACCTAGGTTACGTAGCGATCATTCCATTTGACGCCATCATAAATCTAATCTACGCGGCGGCGGTGCTAGTAGTTCTTTCCGGAGCTAGAAACGGCAAAGGAATCTTTGGAAAAGTAATGTCCGCAGCTGCTTCTCTGTACGACAGCATAGGTTACTTTTCAGACATTCTTTCTTACTCACGTTTACTGGCGCTAGGTCTGGCGACTACCGCTCTAGCGTTCGCTGTAAACCTCATTGCTGGTATGGTAGTAGACGTGCCTTACGTGGGCTACATCTTGGCTGGAATCATTCTTATTATCGGACACACGTTCAATCTAGCGGTCAACACGCTCGGAGCGTTCATTCACAGCGCCCGTCTACAGTTTGTAGAATTCTTCGGTAAGTTTGTTGCGGGAACCGGGCGAGAGTTCAGGCCTCTGTCTCGTACTAGTAAGTACATCATAGTGAAGGGGGAATAGTCATGGTTTGAGTTTGTCTTAAGTCCATCAAGGTGGATTTAAGACAGACTCTAACTAGAACTAGAGTCAATTTATATTAAATTAATAATAAAAATATTATGGAAATTGGAATCGCATTAGTATTTGCCGGAGCAGCTATCACAGCCCTTTTAGGGTTTGCTGGTTCTGCTATCGGTATGGGTTACGCAGGGCAAGCAGCGGCTGGAGTGGTTGGCGAAAAGCCCAACCTGTTCGGTAAGCTACTACTTATGCAAGCTCTTCCCGGGTCACAGGGTATCTACGGTCTAGTGGGTGCTTTCCTTATCTTGAGTTTCTCAGGAGTTTTGGGCGGTGGTATAGAAGGTGGAATAAGTACTGCCGTAGGTATGCAATACCTATTTGCTGGTCTACCAATCGGTATCGCCGGATTGGTGTCAGGTATCTACCAAGGTATCGTAGCAGCCTCAGGGGTATCGCTTATCGCAAAAGACGAAAGCAACATGGGTAAGGCCATCGTTCTGTCAGTTATGGTAGAAACTTGGGCTATATTCGGAGTTCTAATCAGCTTCATCCTACTTATCTCAATCACTGGCTAATTATTGCTTATGTCTCAAAATACACTGATCGAAAAAATAAACACTGACGCAGCAAAAGCTGTTGAAGAGATCAAAACGCAAGGAACTGCGGAAGTAACTTCTATCGTGAGTGAGATTGAGGCTGAAGTAGCAGAACTAGCAAAAGCTCATGGAGTAGCTTTAGAAAAAACTAAGGTCCAAATGGAGTTAGTGGCCGTCTCAAGAGCCAAGCAAGCTGGAAACATTGCCGTTCAGAGTGCCAAGCGAAAACAGATCGACGCTATCTTCAATGAGGTTACCAAAAGTCTCGAAGAACAAGATTCAGTAGACTACGTTTCATTCTTCGCTAAGTATCTAAGTGAAATTGTCCCTAAAGACGCTGAAGTAAAACAGGTTCATGCGCCAGCCAAACGAAAAGAAGAAACTGAAAAGATTCTTAAAGAAGCTGGTTTTTCTGGAGAAGTAAAAAACGACCCGGAGCTTAAAGCCGGTTTAGTAGTTCAAACCAAAGACGGAGTGTACGACGTTACACTTGGTCGACTAATGAGCGAACGCCGAAACGAGCTAGAAATGGTAGTGGTTAATAAGGTAATGGCTTAATCAAGTAATTATGCAGACTTCTTACATCTACAGTGTCTCAAGAGTGAACGCTCTATCAGAATCCTTGCTCAGCAAGACAGATATTGAGCGTCTTTTGGTGGCGGAACCAGGTGAAGATATTCAGTCTGCGCTTAAGGAAACTTACCTGGCTCCTTACCTTACCCATGCACCAAACGAAGACATGAGTATTGCAATCGAACAAACCTTGATCGATGCCAAACGAATGATTCACCGGATCGCCCCCGACGGAAACATGTTTCGTGTGTTGTGGATTCAATACGACATTCATAACTTGCGTGTATTTGCTAAAGCTACCGCCAAAGGTCTCAGTTTCGAAGACTGCAAGAGTTTATTGTCAGAGAGAGGAGTTTACGATCTGGAGTATTTGCACAGTTGTGTAGAGTCAGAGCATTTAGACTTTCTTCAAGCCGACTGGCAAGCTGCTTACAATGAAGCATTGCAAACAGTGGCTGCCAGTAAAATTAGTGAGGTAGACGGTATCTTTGATAGTTTGTACTTCACAACAAGCTTAAGAATCGTAAAAGATTCTTCAGACTCTTTCATTAAAGACTACCTTAAGGTGCGTATCGATCTTAGTAACCTACAAGCAAAACTCCGATTTCTTCAAAACGAATCAGTAGAGTTTAAGCCAACTTTTGTGGCTGGTGGTAACCTAGGCGCTGACCAAATAGAAACTGAAGAAAATGTGTACACCGCGTTAGGTAATCTAGGTGGAGCAGACTTCTGGAAAGAGGCTGTCGAGTATTACCAGTTAACTGGAAACACTACTAGCCTAGATGCCAGGCTAAAAGAATACATGCTCGTGTTTACTAAAGAAGCAAGCTACGACATGTTCTCCTCCGCCTCGTTGGTGCTTTACTATTTAAAGTGTCGACAAGCAGCTGCCAACGTTCGAATTATTTTTGTTGGAAAAAACAGTGGCATGAAAGAAAAAGCTATCCGCGCTAATTTAAGAATGGCCTATGTCAACGACTAACGAATACAAAATTGCCATTGTTGGCCCGCTAGACACGGTGTCAGGTTTTAAAGCCCTTGGAGTTGATTCCTTCCAAGCGCAAACTGCCACAGAGGCTCTGGAACAATTGAAAGCCATTAAACAGAAAACTCTAGACCCAGATTCAACCACTAAGTACGCTGTGGTTTGTATTATCGAAAACCTGGTTACATTAGTAGACCAGGCAGAGTACGCCAAAGTCGTTAGTGGGCCATTACCGGCCGTAGTTCTGTTGCCTGGTCCAGATGGCAGTAGCGGGTTCGCTATCGAGCGACTAAGAAGGCTAGCCGAGAAGGCGGTTGGCTCCTCAATCATATAGCCCTGAATGGCTGTAGCCGATGAGTTTAACTTAAGTTCATCGACTACATCCCTCCAAGGATGGGAAGAAAATTTATCAAAATTACGAATTTATCAAGATATCATGACCAATAAAGATAAAAAAGTCACTACCGAAAACACCGACATCCCCGGAGGTGTTATCGAACGGGTGACCGGGCCATTGGTACGAGCCAGTGGAATGTCTGAGGCTAAGTTGTACGAAGTAGTTAAGGTTTCAGACGAGAAACTTCTCGGAGAAATCGTCGAGCTCCACGGCGACGTAGCAGCGATTCAGGTTTACGAAGAAACGTCCGGCATTGGCCCCGGAGACGTTGTTTACCGAACAGGGCGAACTATGTCTGTGGCGCTAGCACCAGGACTTCTAGAATCTATTTACGATGGTGTGCAACGTCCACTAAAAACAATCGAAAAAGCAGCTGGAAACCACTACATCAAGCGTGGTATCGAAGCAGACGCTATCGACATGTCTAAGAAGTGGAAATTTAACCCAGTTGTTAAAGCTGGCGACACTGTAGCAGAAGGAGACGTGCTGGGAGAAGTTCAAGAAACTTCAGTTATTGTTCACAAAATTATGGTTCCTCCCGGGCTCGGCGGAAAGGTTACTTCTATAGAAAGTGGAGAATTTAACGTTACCGAAGAAGTCGCTACTCTAACTGAAGCTGGCAAAACTTCTTCTATCTCAATGCTCCAATACTGGCCAATTCGAAAGCCTCGACCAAAAACAAACAAAATCTTCCCAACTGAACCACTTCTAACCGGGTGGCGAACTATCGACACTTTCTTCCCGATCGCTAAAGGAGGAGCTGGATCTATTCCTGGACCATTTGGGGCAGGAAAGACAGTAACTCAACAAGGTATCGCTAAGTACTGTGATGCTGAAATCATCGTCTATATTGGTTGTGGTGAACGAGGAAACGAAATGACTGAAGTACTTTCAGAATTCCCACACCTCATCGATCCAAACACCGGGGAACCACTAATGAAACGAACTATCCTTATTGCCAACACTTCCAACATGCCAGTAGCCGCTCGTGAAGCTTCTGTTTACACCGGAATCACCATTGCTGAATACTACCGAGACATGGGATACAACGTAGCTCTTATGGCCGACTCTACTTCACGGTGGGCAGAAGCGATGCGTGAAATCTCTGGTCGGTTAGAAGAAATGCCAGGAGAAGAAGGTTACCCAGCATATCTTTCTTCACGAACAGCAGAGTTCTACGAACGAGCCGGTATCGTAAAAACTCTAGGAAGCGACGACCGAACCGGATCACTAACTGTTATCGGAGCGGTTTCTCCTCCCGGTGGAGACCTTTCAGAACCAGTATCTCAAGCAACTCTTCGAGTAACAAAAACTTTTTGGTCGCTCGATGCAGATCTAGCTTACAAGAAGCACTTCCCATCAATCAACTGGCTAACATCGTATTCACTATACGCACCCAACTTTGAAAAGTATTGGAAAGAAGAGATCGCTGAAGATTTTTCTGAAATAAGAAAAGTCGCGATGACCCTGCTCGAGAAAGAATCAAAGCTGGTTGAAATCGTGCGCCTAGTGGGTATGGAGTCACTAAGTAACGGAGACCGATTAGTATTGGAAGTAGCCCGAATGATTCGTGAAGATTTCCTCTTCCAAAACGCTTTCGATGCAGACGACGCGTACACTCCACTAAACAAGCAGTATGGAATTTTGAAGTCGATTATTACCTTCTTCGAAGCTGGACAAAATGCAGTGAATCAACCAGAATTTGATTTTAGTACCTTTACCAAAATCTCAACTTTTGGCGAAGTAGCTACGCTTAAAGATAAGCTAAATTGGAAAAAAGAAGATTATCAGTCATACCAAGATCGAGTGCGCGAAGAAATCAACGCCTTGGCATAATTTTAAGATCAATATTATGAGTCAAAAAGAATACACAGACATCTCTTCAATATCCGGTCCACTCTTGGTGGTAGAAGGTGTAGAAGGAGCTAAATACGAAGAACTCGTAGAGGTTAATGTCGCTGGAGAAAGTAAACCTCGATTCGGTAAGGTGTTAGATATTTCCAAAGGAAGAGCCGTCGTGCAGATGTTCGACAATACTTCAGGTATGACCGCTTCAGGAGCCCGCGCCCGCTTCCGAGGTGAAACTCTAAAGATAGGTGTGTCAGAAGACATGCTCGGACGAGTTTTTAACGGAGCTGGTGAAGTCGCCGACGGAGGTCCAGAGTTAGTTCCAGAACAACGGCGAGACATTGCCGGAGAACCAATCAACCCCTACTCGCGAGAATTTCCAGACGACTTCATCCAAACTGGTATCGGCTCAATCGACGTAATGAACACCCTAGTGCGAGGACAAAAACTCCCTATTTTCTCAGGCGCCGGTTTACCGCATGCACGACTCGCGGCTCAAATCGCTAGACAAGCAACCGTAAAAGACGGGGGAGAGTTTGCGATCGTTTTTGCTACGCTAGGAGTTTCATTTGAAGAAGCCGAATACTTCCGTCGAGAGTTCGAAGAAGCGGGTGCTCTAGAGCGTTCGGTTCTATTCATCAACACAGCCGCTGACCCAGTGGTTGAACGTATCTCAACGCCACGGATGGCGCTTACAACAGCCGAGTACCTAGCCTTTGAAAAAGGGAAGCATGTATTGGTAATTCTTACCGACATGACTAATTATTGTGAGGCTCTAAGAGAGGTTTCAGCCGCTCGTAAAGAAGTTCCCGGACGAAGAGGATACCCAGGATACCTATACACTGACCTTTCAACACTTTACGAACGTGCTGGACGAGTTAAGGGCAAAAAGGGAACTATTACCCAGATTCCTATCTTGACCATGCCAGATGACGACAAGACGCACCCAGTACCGGACCTTACGGGATACATTACTGAAGGGCAGTTTGTGATTTCACGAGAACTATACCGTAAGGGTGTATTTCCACCAGTAGACGTACAAGGTTCACTATCAAGACTTTGGGCGGCAGGAGTAGGAGAAGGGAAGACCCGAGAAGATCATAAAAACTTAAAGGACCAACTCTTCGCCTCATATGCAACCGGAAAAGACGTTCGCGACCTAGCAGTGGTGCTTGGAGAAGCTTCGCTTGATGACTCTGACCGAGCGCACTTAAAGTTTGCAGAAGCGTTTGAGGTCGAATTCGTTGGGCAAGGAGAATACGAAAACCGTTCAGTCGAAGAATCTCTAGATATCGGCTGGAAGCTACTCTCAATGCTTCCGGTTGCTTCATTGAAGCGAGTTAAGAAAGCCGAAATAGACAAATGGATTAAATAAATAAATGTCCGAAAGGCATATTACGCATTTAGGTCTCAACTTTGGGTTTTAGTCCGCCCAAAATTGCTAGAGCCAAGGAAATCGAATCATCGTTAGAATAAGAAATCAATATGGCAATACTAAAAGTTGAATGAGTAAACGAGCATGGCGACTATTACGAATTTATGTCCGAATCGGCGGCTTTAGACCGCCGCCGATTCCTGGACCAACCCAACCCAAAGTATAAAAATTATAAGAAATCAATATGGCAATACTAAAAGTCAATCCCACCAGAGTCTCACTCCTTCGGCTTAAGAAGGAGCTCAAGACGGCGCAAAAGGGTCATAAACTGCTCAAAGATAAACGTGACGGACTAGTAAAAAAGTTCATGGCAGTTATTTATGAAACCAAAGCTCTTCGTGAATCTGTCGAAGACAGACTGGGTTCCGCTTTCGATTCATACACCAGAGCTACTAGTATGAACTCAGCTGCTGCTCTAAACACTGCGCTTATGGTGCCTAACGCCAAAGTTGATCTAGACGTAAAAATTCAGAGTGTCATGTCAGTAAAGATTCCTGAATTCACCATCTCAAAAGAAGGTTCGGCTTTCTCCTACGGAATGCTAGAAACTACCGGAGACTTAGACAACGCCATGGTCAAATTCGACGAAGTCTTTGTAGATATCTTAAAATTAGCTCAACTCGAAAAAACCGCCGAAAACCTAGCTGAAGAAATCGAAAAAACCCGCCGCCGGGTGTCAGCCCTAGAAAACGTAAGAATCCCCAACCTAGAAGACACCGTCAAATTCATCACCATGCAGCTAGACGAAAGAAACCGAGACGCAGTAGTTTCAATCATGAGAGTAAAAGCCATGATTGTAGCCAAGGAGGCTTAAAAATAAGTGCCGAAGGCACTATATTTTTATGCCGTTCTGCTGATTTGCTCCCAGCCTAGAGCAAATCCAGAACCCTCGCTCTAAAACTTAACTAAACTAAGACTACTCAGTAACTAAAAGGCCGGCACCCAGCGCCGGCCTTTTAGTTACCAGCAAATCTTTCTTAAACCTTTGTCCTTCAAATACTCATTAGTCTTACTAAAATGCCGACAACCCAAGAACCCTCGATGAGCAGACAAGGGAGAAGGGTGAGTCGCTTTAAGTATTAGATGTTTAGATTCATCTATCAAACTGGCTTTATCTTGCGCAAACTTTCCCCAGAGTAAAAATACCACTTTTTCTTTCTGGTCAGACACGGTTCTAATCACTTCGTCAGTAAAAGTCTCCCAACCAATCCCTTGGTGTGAACCGGCTTCACTTTCCTCTACCGTAAGGGTGCTGTTTAGCAATAAAACACCCTGTTTAGCCCAGTGTTCCAAGTTGCCTGATACTGGTATTTCTTTACCAAGGTCACTAGCCAATTCTTTATAAATATTTCTAAGCGAAGGAGGAATCTTAACTCCATCAGGAACTGAAAAAGACAGTCCATGAGCTTGGCCAGCTCCGTGGTACGGATCTTGTCCAAGTATCACTACCTTCACCTCATCAAACGGACAGTGTTTAAAAGCATTAAATATATTTTCTTCAAGAGGGAAGACAGTCTTTGTTCTGTAGGCAGCAGCTACCACTTCGTTTAGCTCAATAAAATACGGTTTTTGCAGATCTTTAGTCAGAACTTTTTTCCACGAAGATTCAATGTTAAATTCCATAAATTATTTCTGACATTTAGGACAGTAATGAGTACCTCGTCCAGCCACCCGTATTTTCTTAATAATCCCTCCACATCGTTCACATTCACCACCTTGTTTACCAAATACCTTTAGGTATTGCTTGAAGTTACCAGTTGACCCGTCACTGTCTTTAAAGCTTTGAAAGGTAGTCCCTCCGACAGAAATAGATTCATTCATCACATCTCCCGAAGCTTTGGCTAGAGCCACCGCTTCTTTCTTGGTTACTTTGTCAGCTCGTCTTGTGGGGCTCACCTTTGCTCTCCACAGTGTCTCATCTACATAAATGTTACCAAGTCCAGCAATGAAAGTTTGGTCCAATAAAGCTGCCTTAACAGGTGTTTTCCTCTTCTTCAACTTTTCATAAAACCACACGTCATCAAAATCAGGAGATATTGGTTCGGGTCCAAATCTAGCTTTGGCTTTTTTCATCTCTGCATTAGTGGCTAGTTTAAGATATCCAAAAATACGCATGTCATTGAAGTACAGTGTTGACGAATCATCAAAATATATTCCGACCCTTGTATGTTTCATCGGCAGGTCCATGTCAGCCGGAGTCATAGAGTGACCCCCTCCAGTAACACTGTCTGCATCAACATAAAAAAACTGCCCAGTCATTTTTAAGTGAGCCAACATATACAAATCCTCTTCATCAACAAAAGAAAAAATCATCAGCTTACCAATCCGATCAATATCTTTAATTGTTTTGCCTTGCAACAAGTCTTCAAAATTTTCGTTGTCAGCAGTAGACTTAGCATGAAAAACCTCAATATCTCGGATAGTTTTTTTCAACACCTTGCGCCGCAATTGCATTCGCACAGTCTCAACTTCTGGGAGTTCTGGCATATATTACTTTTTAATTTCAACTAAACCTTCGTGGATTTCCATGTGACAATTAGCGCAGACAAGGATGCATTTATCCAGTTCAAGTTTTGTCTTGGCCCAAGCTCGGGTTAAACCATTGGCTGATAATCCAAAGTCTTTCTTCGCCGGGTCTTTATGGTGGAAGGAGAGAGCTCGGTTACATTTATTGTATGCGCAGATCTGACATTTTCCTCCTCCATATTCTATCGCCATTAACCTGACTTTTTTTCTACGTTTCGAGACAGCTTTCTTTATATACTCAGCTCTATCAGCATAAGTTCTTGTATCTTTTTTCCCTGGCATACTCAATTTAAGTATACCATTTATTAGTATTGTTCTTTTGTATTGAAATAATCATAAAAATCTGTACAATAGCGCGTACGTATTAAGTATATTAATACGTACGAGCTACATTCCGGCGTAGCTCAGCTGGTAGAGCAGTTGACTGTTGACGTGAAAGTTACATTTCAAAATTAGCAGCCTTAGAGAGTAATCTCTATTGCAAACAAGGTGAATTGTCTGGAAACCCTAGCAAGTAATGTTGAGGGCAATCAGCAGCCAAGCTTTGTACATATTTAATTATTTGTACATTGAAGGTTCAGAGACTATCCCTTACGGGAGTAGCCCCAATATAAAATATGTTGGGTCGAAGCGCCTTGCATCCTAACAGTTTATTTTGAAGGATGATGATATAGTCCACCCCTTTTAGAAACAGAAGGATACGTGTAATCAATTTGTCGCAGGTTCGAGTCCTGCCGCCGGAGCTTTCATTAAAATACCCTTATTTCACAAGGGTATTTTTGACACTCCATACCAAGTACTAAATCTGCTATACTCATTGAGTGTTGTATTCATTAGATATTAATGGTTTTGTTGTAAACGAAGCGTCTTTAGATAAAGTAAGTCATGAGTACCACCCTTTAATTGATTCGGTGGTTAATTCGCTGCAAAAAAAGCTTCCTGATAAATTGCACAGCATATATATCCGAGGTAGTGTATCGGTAGGTCGCGCAAAGTCAAATATTTCAGATTTAGACGTGGTGACTATTTTGCACGACACACTTACTGGTGATGAGGCAAGATGGCGGACAAGTTTATCTAAAACACTCGGTGTACAGTATCCCTTCGTGACACTTGTAGATCTAACGTGTATAACAAAAGAAGAACTTTTTAGAGCTGAAGAATATCGACGACTTCGTGTATATTTAGCAACACAGTCTGTATGTATATATGGCGAGAGTATTCTTGATAGCCTTGAAAAGGTGAAACCAAATAGGAAACTTTCGCTTGAAATGTACGAAGGTCTCAATATAGAGCTTAAAGAGCTCAGTGAGTACTTTCTAAATCCTTTGTCAACAAAGTCATATCTTGGGGAAGTTCAGCCAGCAGAGTTCTGGTGTGTGTGGACAATGCGAACATTGTTACGCTCAGGGCTTGGACTCGTGATGTTTTCTCGACCCGTGTATTCACAGGACTTACCTACATGTTATGAGGAATTTTCAAATGAATTCCCAGAACATGAAGGCGAAATGAAAAAAGCGCTTGTGTGGGCACATACACCTACAAATGATAAAAATGAAATTAGTGAATTCTTACAAGAATTTTTGCCAAAGTATTTACTACGGAGGTCCGACCTCCGCAGAAATGCCAAGTAACTCCGGTAATGGGGACAGTTATAGTGTCAAGGGTTACCCTTGACACTAGAGTTTTATAGGGGATAGAGACA
>Ga0222676_1000008_pt1 | contig 127144 bp, 101 predicted proteins | sample AntAcemetagen870_FD_179815 | JGI IMG/M metagenome (GOLD analysis project Ga0222676, IMG submission 179815) | Saline water microbial communities from Ace Lake, Antarctica - #870 | ecosystem: Environmental > Aquatic > Non-marine Saline and Alkaline > Saline | place: Antarctica: Ace Lake...
AAGATTGGATAAAGGAATTATTCAGCAAGATATTGACAATCTGTATCCCTAAAATGTATTTGAAGAAAAAGATGATACCAAACATAGCATAAAACACCCAAATATGGTCCTCCACTAATTTTACTAAAACCGGTTTAACATCGGGCGCAGTAGGTACACGTAAAATATAAACAATAAAGAAAAATATGATAGTAAACCATATCAATAAAAGAAGAGACCATGGGTCATTTAAAAATTGATAAAGCCACTCAAAAGTATAGCCAGTAATATTTGTTTTTTCACTTGACGTCATATTTGCGTAACCCGCAAATGTCAATAGACAAAACACAATGGCCAACGTAACATCGATCGTGCGACTATATGACAGTTGTCCGCTGCTTTCAGCGGTCATTGGTTTTGGTGCGAATATAGCAGTTCCTAATCTATAAATTACATAGGCGGTCAACAACCAAAAGGCAATCGTTAATGTCGTTGCATTAAATACGGCTTTTACAACCTCACTAAAATCTGTGGATGCACTAGAAGGAGAAGGTGCCGTAGAATCGGTCGAACTAGGTGCCGTAGAATCGGTCGAACTGGAAGAAGAAACGGTCGAACTGCCTACATTACTGTCACCTGTTATTTTGATAGCCGGGTCCATGGACGACGAAGTATTCACACTTGGAGTATTCACACTTGGACTAGCAATCGCTCCGGGCGAAATCGAAGAAGAATTATTAGGCGTATTTGTATTTGTAAATGAATCCCATGGCATTGTATTTAAATTATCTGTATATAGGTTTGTGATATATTTTACAAAACAGAGACCCTATGTTTACAATACTTTGCTAAACTTTTGTTCTTTTCCTATAAAAAAGACAATATGCCTTCGGTGATACTATTTTATTCACATGAATATGTCGGTCTACTCGTGTGTCATTATAATGGACCCATTCAGAAGAAATATTTTTTACAAAGGCAGTGTAATGACCTCCCATAGTACCACCACTATGATTACAAACTGCATATAGATCATAAATATATGACCGCGAATTATATCCGCTTACGTATTTTGACAAATCAAGTCCGTCCAACGGGAAATCGATTAAATTCTGTAATTTTCGTGAACCATCCACATGAAATCGTTTGAATGCGATAATCAATATAGACGGAAAATTCCAAAAAGTAATGCGTTTTTTTACATCCTCTTTTATCCCTGTTTTCTCATTCATCCAAGCATTTTCACCTTCCAATGTTTCATATGCGGTAAATGCATTGAAACAATCGTAAATAGACGTACTGTTGTCTGGTATCTCTAAATCCAACATGAAATACTGTTCCGGATTCACAGACAATACCTTCGAACCGTTTGCATTGGTTAACTCGGATACATAAATCCCGTAAAACATATTCATAATTTCAGAATATTCGTTTGCATATGTTTTCTGTAACATTTGATAACATGCAGTTGCCAACTTATCTGTACCATTTTCAATATCTCCTTTAATGTGCAGTTTCACCTTTCTCGAAAGACTATTATGCATACAGTCAATAATAAAAAGTAAAAATTCAGGTAAATCGTTTTGTGCGTAACCAGTAAACAAATCGCGATCCTTTTTTACGGCAAGCTGTTGTACGTATTGAACGAAGCGATTTGGAGAAACCACGCCATTCTGGCTCCACATAACTTGTTGCAAATTTTTCCATTCTTCTAAAATAGTAGCATCGGGTAACGACTTTTTTAAATGTGATCGATAGTCTTTGGAAGAAAGAAACTCATTTAATTCATATGTATGATTTAGTGCTTGCATACAGGAGTTTAAAAAACAGGTATTACCTAGGTTAGTTAAACCGGTAAATCCTTTGTCTTTGTATTTGTCCATGAAATATAAGTTAAGGTTGTAAATATATATAGACATTTGTCTTTATATTCTAATTAATATGGAAAACAATGGTACCACCAACAGGAACCAATCATCCATCGATAATATTACGACATTATTGTTAGAAGAAACATTGCGTCAATTAAACCAAACCACCCCAACCACCCCACCCCCCCCAACCACACAAGAATCGGTCAACACATCTCGAGAGAGTGATTTGAATCGGATACTTGATACCGTGTACGAAACTTTTCAAGGGTACAATCAAGTTATGTTAAGTTATAATGCGAATATGACATCCATGTTGCAATGTATTAATAATATGCAACAACAATTAGAATTAAACCAATCACGTTCCAGTGTAAACCGGTCTAGTTCGCGACCGAATACTAGTCAATCTAGACCTAGATCTAATTCGAATCTCTCTAGTTCGCGACCTAATGCGAATGTGTCATCACGTAATTCCACAAGTCAACTACATAATGTGAATTCGCGATTGTCTACTTTTAGTAATAATTCATTATTTTCATCGCAACAACAACAACAACCTCGTTCATTATCTCAAGCAAACACTCTCGACCAATCTCTTGTATTTACCTATTTATTCGAACCCTTAGTCAATGAACCCGAACAGCATGAAAATCAACGACCCATGTCGCGAGAAGAAATATCCACCACTACGCGCACTTTTTCCTATGTTCTTAATTCATTGCCAGAAGACAGACGTATTTGTCCGATTGTAATGGATACATTTTCACCCGGAGACGTTTTATGTGAAATACGCGGATGCGGGCACATATTTCGGCGCCCACCCTTAATGAATTGGTTACGACGAAGTTCTCAATGCCCTGTTTGTAGATATCATATTCGAACATATGAAGAACCTACCACAGTCGATCCATCATTTAACAGTGTCGATCCATCATTTAACAGTGTCGATCCATCATTTAACAGTGTCGATCCATCTTTTAACAATGTCGACCCATCATTTAACAGTATTCCAAATCGTCCGGCATCCCCCGTTCAAATATATGACCCTGATGAAGAAGATGTGGTCGTTTCCGATGATGAAGATGTATCAGATATAGAAATGGATAATGACGTTGACTAAATAAGGGACCCTTCATTTGTGCGTGAAAGAGATTAAACAAAACATATAGACATATACCAGTTTATATGTTTTCCAATTGGTTTTCAAAAAAATCCGACGAAAAGGTAGGATTTGAAGACATTTTATATGCCACACAACATCGCGATATATGCATATTATTAAATACATTACCTCCTAGCGAACAAATGTGTCTTATTTCAGGCACATTATTGATGGAAACGGAAGAAAAGGTCATAAATAAACTTCTTCAAAATAATAATCACAATCAGATAATCATTATTTACGGGAAAAACAATTGTGATACGAAGGTAGAAGAAAAATACACACAATTGACGACTCTTGGCTTCACACAAGTATACATGTATCACGGTGGCTTGTTCGAATGGCTTTTATTACAGGATATATACGGTCAAGAATTTACAACAACAAGTAAAAATCTCGATTTATTGCATTATCGACCCAAATCGATTTTACACCATTAAAAACCCTTTTTCAATAATGTTTTCCAATGAGATATACGTGCATGCGATTGAGGCGTTAGTATATAATGCTGCTGTATGGAATAATCCAATGTTAGTAGACCATCCTCTTTATGGCGAAGGACTCGTTCATGGAAAAGTGTTACACTATCTTCATACGCATCCACAACGGTTTTATCATTTTGATACATATGATAAATCATAGCGCGATCAAAATCGTATGCCGCAAGTAAATCGGCCTCTCTAACTATGTGATAGGCTTGTTGATATTTTCCAAGATCAGGAAAACCATTCACCTTCACCTTGGAATAAGACATGGTTCGAATAATGGTTTTGATAGCTTCTACATCATCTTCCTCCAAATAATATCGTGGTGTTATTGTATTGGAACCGCTATCATCGTATAATACCGAATCCAATTGTCGGATTCCTTCATCTTCGTCCATGTATTTTTTATCACACATATCATGCAACGCGGCAGCAATATAAATAACCTTTTCTTGTGAGTGCAAATGAGTATGTGTTTTAACCTCTATTTGAAATAATTCATGTGCGTTCACCAAAACGTTCATCGCATGGGAAACCCCATGCGATTCATCGATATTCCTATATTTTGTTGTTTGTAAAATGTATTGAAAAAGTGTTTGAAAAAGATTCATGTATAGTATACTGATAAAATTGATTCTGCCGATATTTTTATATCCATTTCATCTTTCGTAACGAATTAATAATGGACCTATCTCAGAAGAAGTTAACCAAAGCCGAATGGCTCAATGTGGAGATTCCCGTAGTCGAATCAGAAAAACAGGTGTTGGATCTCATTTCAAATGGATATGGCAATCGGGATATACGTTCCAATAACACGCAATCTCTATTGACATCCATGAAATTGGGCTCAATTCCCAATATTCACGAGTATATTTACACCACGTACTTTGCAGAAAGCATACGCGATTTTCATAAAACGTACAATTCAATATTGGGCGAATATGTGAACCCCGTGTCCGCAAAACAAAAAAAATTAAAAAAGGGGGAGATTATCAGAATTAACAATACTGATTCCAAAATGAAGACCCTCAAACACCAAACATTCGAGTATATTATCCTGGATTTCTGCAAAGAACTCTTGAAGTCTAGAAAAGCAGGAACGTCTGGGTACGCGTTCTATCTCTATACTCTCATGCAAGTATTAAAAAACCAAATCGAGGATGTTAATATCTATGTGCGCTCATTTATCGATAAATTGATTGCATCGACCCAATCGACACTATCAATGCAGGATGTTTTGAGTAAATCATATGAATTCATTGAGAAAAACCCGCATCTATTAAAATTTGCCGATCAAGAACTTTTCGACCATCAAAAACAGATATTCAAATTATTTTCCGATGAACCAAATACCGCGAAACTCGTCTTATATACAGCACCCACAGGGACCGGAAAAACCCTTACTCCGGTCGGCTTAGCACACGGTCATCGGATCATCTTTATTTGTGCGGCAAGACACATTGGTCTTGCTTTGGCGAAATCAGCAATATCCACTGACAATCGCATTGCAATCGCATTTGGGTGTGATAATGCCACGGATATTCGTCTCCATTATTATGCAGCGTCCGATTATACACGAAATAAGCGCAGTGGTGGTATCGGAAAGGTAAATAATCTCGTCGGCGATAAAGTACAGATTATGATATGTGATGTCAAATCGTATATTATTGCCATGGAATATATGTTGTCATTCAGCCCCAATACCGATATTCCCGACGAAGACATTATTACGTATTGGGATGAACCGACCATTAGCATGGATTATGAGACCCATCAACTCCACGAACAAATCCAACACAACTGGCGAGAGAACAAAATCTCGAAGGTTGTCCTATCTTGTGCTACTTTGCCAAAGGAGGACGAAATCGGAGACGTTTTGACGAATTATCGCAGCAAATTTGCAAATGCCGAAATCCGGACTATCAATAGTTATGATTGTCGCAAGTCCATTTCCCTTCTCAATAGTCAGGGGAAATCGGTCCTTCCTCATTTGCTATATGCTGATTACGGTGATTTACAAACATGTATCGACCATTGTAATCGCAATAAATCTCTTCTTCGATATTTTGATTTGGTGGAAGTGGTTAAATTCATTCAATTGGTTCATGCAGTTCCAGAAGCGATTCCACTCGATTTTCATATGGAACATTATTTCCAAGACGGAATCATCTCCATTACTATGAATAGTCTCAAAACATATTATTTGGGGTTATTGGGTGTTATTCGCATAGAAAACTGGACCGACATTCATTCGCAACTTTGCTCCTCTCAAAAGGGCAAATTCGATGCAACTTCGACGAAAAAGTGGTCCAAAGACAAATCCACCGAACCCGATCACTTAAAGGGGGTGCGTATTACAACGAGCGACGCGCACACACTCACCGATGGACCCACTATGTATTTGGCGGAAGATGTCGAATTAATGGCGAGGTTTTATGTTTCACAATCGAATATACCCGATATCAGTCTACAATATCTCATGAAAACCATTGAACGTAATAATGTGGTCCAGAGAAAAATCACATTGTTAGAAAATGACATCGAAGAAAAGGTGCGTAAATTAGAAACGGTCGACCAAGGTGCTTCCATGGGGAAAAATGGGAAGGGGGGGAAAAAAACAGACAAGAAATTAAATCGCGATAATGATAGTTCTGACTTTCGCAAGATTTATCAGGAACTTGATGTATTACGTCAACAAATTGAAATTGCCAATTTAGACTCCCGCTATATTCCGAATTCTCCAGACCATCAAAATGTTTGGATGAATGGGTCTATTGCAAAAAACGCATTCTCGCCTAAGATTGATGATGAAAGTGTAAAGGAAATCATGATGTTAGATGTTACAAACGTCCAAAAAGTTCTCCTTCTCATGGGGATCGGTATGTTTCTACGCGAAGAAAATGCGAATCCTCGATATCTTGAAATTATGAAGAAACTCGCATATCAACAGCATCTATATCTGATTTTGGCATCCTCCGATTATATTTACGGAACCAATTATCAGTTCTGTCACGGATTCGTCGGTAAAGATTTGGGTGAAATGACGCAACAAAAAACGATCCAGGCGCTCGGACGTATTGGTCGAAACCAGACGCAACAAGAATATACGGTGCGATTCAGAAATGACGTCATGTTAACGCAACTCTTTCACCCACCCACCGAATCTAGAGAAGCGATTGTCATGAGTCGCTTGTTCTCTTAAGAAGGGATGGGGGGACCCGCCCCGCCACCTTTAAATGGGTAGAATCATATTATATTGAAAAAGTTCAAAATCTTTTTTATAATACTCATTAATTAATTTAATGGCTTCATTATTCAATAAATTGATATATTGTTGATTATCAAACGCTTTATTTGTTAATTGACATTGCATATTCTTAAAATTGTGATATCCTAGGCGTTCCATATCCTCATTCAACGTTTCTTGTCTCACAATCATAATATTTTCCAATAATTTACCATTTTGATCAACAATAAACTCGTTTTGGGGAGTTTTATGGTTATCAAATGTTCCATCTGCGGATAAATAGGATTTAATAGCCATACATACCTCTTCTTTTGAGGCACCCGCGCGAATGCGACGTGTAAAAAACATTTCCGAAATAATGCGGTCATATGGATTACGAACACTTGCCAAAATATTACATGTTTGATTGTATGTTTTATCGTACAATTTTGTTTGTGTTATTTCATCAAAAAAGAATTCTTTATATTCCTCTAACTCGTTCCACGTAAAGTGATGTAAAGAATGTCCTTTATCGCGAACCGTCCTTATTTTTCTGAAATACAGAAATTCTGGAAGTTTCTTTTTTATATGATCCATATGCTCTCTTACATTTGTTCTAATATTGGCAAGACGCTCTTCTATTTCCGTTTTATTTTTAGCATATTTTCGCTCTTGTAACAGTTTACGTACTTCATCATCAAATAATAAATTGATACGATTTCGCCAGTCTTTCCTTAAAACGGTTAATTCGTTATTTATATTTGATGTGTGTCGATAATACAATGTACTAGCGTTTAATTCCGTCCTGGATGTTATACCCAAGTATTTCTCTATTGTTGTACCGCCTGTTTTGGGTATGTGGATAAATAACAGGTCTAAATTTGGAAAAAATGGCATATAATATACTATTCCATTTTTTTTAATATGACATAACCCCCCCTCCCCCCATTCTATATAATAGTTCGTAAAGAATCATCGTAAAAGGGAACCATTTTGAAAGGAGGGTTTTAAAGGGAACCTTGGTTCCCTTTATTTGGTGATACTCAATGCATACGGATTTCCATTCAACATATTGGGAATGTCTAAATTATTTACACGATCATTACCTAAACCAGAATATAATTGTTGTTTTCCTTGTAATTGACCCATTGTGTCTAAACCGGATCCACGAGCGTTAGATGGTCCATTTATGTAATTTTGTGACATCTTACATGAACGGTCACCACTAGCGATATTCACCTGATTGTTAAGCAATGACATATTACCCGAAACTAAACGCCCGTCTATTGTGGAAGATTTTACGTCATTGTTGCGTTGATTATATTCGGCATCGTAAGGACGAAGTCCCTTTGAACCCTCTGCTGCACTCGAATTACCGGAATAAAAGAAATCCGATTGGTTCATTCGTGCATTCTGTATAGGTTGAGTGGGTGTCACTGTGTATCCCCCCTTGTCAAATTGCGAGGAACCCGCGTTGAGATGAAATTTCGCATTTTCAGTGGTTTCACGTGTCGTTGTATTGGGACGATCAGCGGGATTAAATACGTAAGATTGGGGTACGGTGGTTGATGCATTTTGATAGGGACGCAATGTACCAATGGTATTCTCTTTGCGAGATGGACGAACAATATCCAATAACGGTGCAACGACCGAACCGATTGCGCCTCCAATCATACCGAAATATCCCTGTTGTTTGTTTGCACTACGCCCGTTATTATAGGCGTGTTGTGACTTGGAACCAAAATCAGCTTCATTAGGTCCGCCTTTTCCTACTGCGGATGCAGCAGAAATCGGTATAGATCCCAATTCTTGGTTTGTGGAAGGCATATATTCTCCCTCAACGTAAGACGTCTTGGAATCGCCTCCGGCAATACCCGAATAGGATTGCGTTGTCTCGGGACGATTCGTATAACGATCTTCTTGAATGGGGCGAAGTGTTGGACCTTTCTCTAGACCTGTCGTTGTCATGTAACGATTCGGTCCCACCTCAAACTCCTTCTCAGGTCCGTTCTTTTCCATCTTTCCAAGAGTACCACGCTGTTTAACATTGGAAGCAGCAGGTCCTTCTAAACCAAGCATAGAGACGCCCGATGCCTTGCGATGGTTATTGACGCGTAATTCGTCGACCGTCTTAGGCATCCATGATTCGCGTTCCAGCATACCTGAATTGTAACCACCAACTCCTTCGGTCGTATATCCTAACCCTAAACCAGGTGCCACCTTTTCCTGTTTGAAGGGCACAACATTTGCCATCTTTAAACTAGGATTTACACGGGATTGCATGAAATCATTCTGATTAGGAAGACCATGCGCCCATTGATAATTTTCGTTGGGTGCAAATAAAGGAGATTGTTCCTTCTTATCAATGGTTTGGGAACCACTGCCTAAATAATTATCCATCAGACCCTCGTTTTGATTCGGTTCAAATTTACGGCTGTGAATTTTTTTACCAAAAGGGACCATGTTATTATGTCTAAAGTAATCGTTACCCACAACTTCTCCCGTGAGTGACGTGTAGTCATTTGAATTGAGCGAAGCTTCTTGGGTCGCATATTTCATTCCTGTCTTGGAAGCCCATTTTTCATTATTCAGTAAATCTTTTGGATCCGATATGTTGTAATACTTATCCGTATAAGCCCCGCCACTGTATTTATTATCATTTGACAACTTGGTCGTAATATCAACGGCCGCATCGCTCAATGATAAATCGTTTGCCGTTAATTCTCTAGGATAATTGACATTGGGAATATTCGTGTTGGATAATCTATCCTCCATGACATTATTTCCCATGAAACCTTCCTCCAGATTGTCATCATCATCGTCATTCGCATTATTTTCTTTGGAAATGAAATATAAGCCACTTAAAGCCACTAAAGGTATCACTAATTCCATTGTATATAATAAGGTATATACAATAGACACAAGAAATTACGTGTGTATTTTTATATATTCGACATTCTTATTTTTCCGATCGGTCGGTCGGTATCAAACTTGGTCGATAATTGTCCTTTTCAAGAGTGCGTGTTTGAATATTGTCATGAAACGGCTTCTCCAAATTCGCTTGGGGGTTTAATATAGGAGTCTCCCAAACAGGATGTTCTAAATCACGGTACGTCCATGCGGGATGACTGGCACGACTTTCTTCCACAAAAGGTTGGGCGTTGGGAAACGTAATCTCCTTTGTTTCTACTTGATTTGCGACATAATTGTTGGTTTCGATATTGTCGCGCTGAAGAGGGCGAGTCAGTCCCATCAAATCACTCTCTAGTTGAATACTGTTGGTCTGTAAATTCGCACCAAATTGCTGCAGGCGAAGGTGAGTATCTTCTTGAAAAGGCATCACTGAACCCTGACCGGGTGTGTCTAATTGATATCGACCGGCATAGGTCATTTCCTCCATTTGTTTCGCAATACGGACGTCGTCATCATGATAACGTGTATATGCCATTTTATTCGATTCGTATATAATCGTAACAGAAAAAATACTTGTCCGAATAAATACATAAAATCAGCGTATTGTGTTTATCCATAAAGCACATGAGTGAAATTCCACGACTATGTCTAAATATGATTGTTAAAAACGAGAGTTCCATTATTGAACGATTGTTAGAATCGGTTGCACCATACATCGATACGTATTGTATTTGTGATACGGGAAGTACGGATGATACCATTGATAAAATAGAGAAATTCTTTACGTCACGTTCTATTGAAGGTGTTATTTGTAGCGAACCATTCCAAGATTTTGGATACAATCGAACAGTTGCATTAAAAAGATGTTTGAAAATGAAAAATGTGGACTACATTCTTCTCATCGATGCAGATATGATGTTATCTGTCAACCCGTTAATTTCTCCGGAAGCATTTAAACAGCATTTACTCAAGGCGGATGCATTTCACGTCATGCAAGGAACCCAAGAATTACAATACCAAAATATACGTATTGTCAAGAAAACAGATGATTTACATTATTGGGGCGTCACCCATGAATACTTGGTTCTTCCTAAAGATGCAAACGTCAAACCGTTACTAAAAAATCAGGTATTCCTCCAAGATATCGGAGATGGAGGCTCAAAACAAGATAAGTTTACAAGAGATATCAAATTATTACAAAAGGGCTTGGAAAAACATCCAGGTAATTCCCGTTACCTATTTTATTTAGCAAATAGCTACAAAAACAACAATCAGTTGAATGAAGCTATTGAAACCTATCTGAAAAGAATAGATGCTAAGGACTGGATAGAAGAGGTTTGGTACAGTTATTATAGTATCGGTCATTGTTATTCTCTATTACGGGATTTTCCCAAGGCTATCTATTATTGGTTAGAGGGTTATCAAGCCCATCCATGTCGCGTTGAAAATTTGTATCAAATCGTCCATCATTATCGAACACGTGAAAAATATGAATTGGCCTATTCTTTTTATTTACTAGCAAAACGAATGTTAGAAACACATACCGAACATAATCACCTCTTTATGGAAAACGACGTTTATGTATACAAACTCGATTATGAATATTCTATTATGGCTTATTATTGCAATTGTAATAAAACAGATGTCGCTAAAACGTCCATGACTTTACTTGAGTATCCCCATTTGCCCGAATCTATTTCCAAAAATGTGATATCCAATTACAAATACTATGCAACCTCTCTCGCCAAAATGACAAACGACAGTCATCACGAATTATTTAGGTGCTTCTCGACATGTACTCCGTTCATTAAGGGATTAAAACCGACTTTACCGTCAATATGTAAACTAGATGAAACCAATTATCTATTGAATTTTCGGTATGTAAATTCAGACACTAGTGAGAACAATACCATACGAAACGTAATATCACATGTTACACACACCGACAAATGGATGGTCCAATCGTGCAACGAATTGATATATGATACATCATCAGAAAACGGCTTACAACCCGGCATGGACGATCTACGATTATTTCCATCATCTTCAGGAATTGTATATACATGCAACCGGCGCACTCTAGTCGATTCAAATATTCGGGTGGAAATGGGATATATTAATCCAATTTCCCATAAAGTGTACGATTCCCGTATTCTTCAAAATAGACTTTCTGCTTCAGATATAGGACGGGATTTGGTTTTTTCTCCTTCTATAAACGATACTGCGTTGCCAGTTATTAGCTCATGGTATCCACTTACCTTAGGCAATGTGGAAAATAACGAATTTGTCGAAACACGTGTCATTGATACTCCCTCCTTATTTCAATATATTCATAGTTCTTGTCACGGTGTCCGTATAGAAGACGAATTTTGGTTTTTATGTCATATCGTTTCTCATGAAAGCTGTAATTATCACCTTTTTGTCGTATTAGACGCATCAACCTACGCCTATAAAAAACATACTAGCATATATACATTTGAGAATGAACCAACCGAATCTTGCATTGGAATCAATTATGAACCTAGTGGAAATTTCATTATAGGATATACTATAGACAAACTAACACGATTTATTAGCATTTCTAAATCGTACTTTGCATAAAGGGAACTAAATGGAGGATGAAAAATGTATCATACATTATATATAATGCATGCACTTCAACAATCTATATTTTGGGGATTATTACCTGGTTTTTTAACTGCGTTTGGTGGAGCGTATAAGGATACTTTATTTGAACCATTTGAGTCCTTAAAATTTTTTAGATCACCCATCGTTAGTTTTATTTGGTATATTATTATTGACTTTTATTATAAAAAAGATTCGGTTATTCTCAAAATCGGATTATGTAGTATGATGGAAAGATTATCGGTTGAAACATATAAGGCGATTTACAGACCAGAACCAGGGAAATTTAAAAGCTGTGAGTGCGTTAATGATAAATGTGTTCTTAATAAAGATAGAGGATGGTTTTTAGATAGAATTGCTGGAAAATAAATATTTTTATTTTAAATTTTTAAGGTAGGGGTCACCCCCTCTTCAACCGGATGTAATCTAGCCTCTTTACATCTGCCATATGTTTTTCGATGCCATTGTGTAACTCCGTGCTCTAAAATGCCTTCTAAATGTTTCTTTGTGCCATATCCTTGATTCTTCTCCAAACCATATTTGTCATTTAGTTCCGGATATTTAGCACATAATTCTGTAATATACTCGTCTCGTGCGACTTTTGCCAAAATCGAACCGGCAGCAATTGCGGTGTATTTATTGTCACCTCCTTCAATCGTTTCATGAGGTAAGGTGTGTAAAGTTTCCGTCCGTTCATCAAAATACGAATAAGGTCGGAAGTCGTTACCGTCGACCAAAAGGAATGTATTTTGGGTGCCGACTTTGGCAGTAATTTCGCGAATCGCTTCGTGCATTCCTCGAAATACAGCCTGTCGTATATTGATGGAATCGATGACATCGGCTTCAATATATTGTATGGACCAGGCAATCGCATTTTCCTTGATATAATCCGACACCTCCTTGATTTTCTTTTTTGAGTGGAACCTCTTGGAATCCTTCATCCGATCATGCTGGAAGTCGTCTGTTTTAGGTAAAACTGCGGCTGCCACATAAAGTCTTCCGAATAGAGGACCTCTACCTGCTTCATCAATGCCAATTTCAATCGCATTTGCTTCATCGTAATATGTTTGTAAACCACTCATTTTTAATATAAATGAATGGTCTTGAAAAATCAATTTTATAAAAGAGGACGCGAATGGACCCTCTAAATGGAATATTTTCCAACTATAGAATATATCAAAATATACATGAAAAGTTTTAAACTAACTCCTACAATGATGTTTCTCTTACTGGTGGTGATATTAGTCATTTCTATGCTTCTTGGATATTCCATAAAGGAGGGTATGTCATCTGACTCAACTCACGATGCCGATATGTTAGTATTTTCCCCCTATGACAGTCGTTCTTTAGCAGTAATCAAAAATTCCACTGACACCGAAGGGGCTATTCTATTTGATCCAAAATACGGGAATTTTGTCAATGTTTCAACATCCGGTTCCAATTCAATTAGTCAGGACCCCGATAGTCTCCCTTTCACAGTGGTCCGTCGCGATGGTAGTAGCACATCCTACACATCATCCACGTGGAGTGCTGCAAAATCACAAATTCTTACTTCAAGTCAAACCATTGGTAATATGGCGTCCTCGAATGTGGCATGGTCTTATTCTCAATTTAACAGAACTATCATTAATGTTACGTGGGATAAAAATACCGTCGTCTATTTACTGAATGACACACAACCTAAGCCTGCTATGGAAAATGTATATATTTCTAATTTCATGAGCGATAATAACCAGACCACGATTATTGATGATTCCATAAAGGGGTCTCCTTTACCCACGACAAAAAGTAGTGGTGTAACAACCACTTCTCAAAACCAGGTTCAAATAAATGGTTCAAGTGCAAACCAGGTGAGTGAAAATGCATTTTTCAGTCACGATCAGGGAATTTTAATCAAGACATCCTCCGGATACAGTATGGCAAATAGCTCTCAAAGTGTTAATAGTAGTATTATGAAGAATGATACCACAAATAATACGGCTATTGTTGCTACTAAAATCACCTTGAATTCCCAGCCAGCCGCCATTGTTATTATCATTTCTGCGGTTGATGGTTCAAGTGGGTCATTATCTTATGAAATTACCACAACCGCTCGTGTTACTCATCCATCGGGTTCTTCAACTAGTTCTTCACCTGGTTCTTCCAGGTCCGGTGGTCGAACAAAAGTAGCCAAATGCGTATGTTCCAGTGGATATGAAATAAGTGGTACACATAATCCCTCCACAGGACGTCCTTACTGTGCTCCTGATGATGGCAGTGATAGCGATTGCGAAAACGACAGTCCTTATATTTTGAAAACGGAAATTGTGCCACCCGTGTGTCCCATGTGCCCTAGCAATGGTGGAGGAGGTTCATGCAACGTGAGTGTAAACTCATCCGGTCAATTGGTTGATTGTCACGGAACTACCGTCCAACCTTATAGCGGTCCATCTAGCTTCGGTGATGATGTGACAAGTGGCTTTAATACAACTGTCAAAACCGCAGGTGATACCATTGATTCTACTGTGAAAAGTGCTAGCGATCTTGTTGGTAGCACAGTTGGAACAGCGGGTAATGTTGTTGGGGGTGCAGTTGGAACAGCGGGTAATGTTGTTAATAAAGGACTCGACACAGCAAGCAAAGCTGTTGGCGACGTTACAGGCGGTATTGAAGGTACATTGACCGGCTTAGGAAAAGACGTAAGTAATATTGTTACTGGTGTAAGTGGCGATGTAACTGGCGTTGCAAACAAAACGGTGGGTTCTGTTGCAGGTCTTGCATCTCAGACTGTGAGTACAACTGCCGGACTCGCTCACGATACTGGTTCAGGTGCCTATTCTCTCGCGGAACAAGCCATGTATAGAGACCCTTACGGCGTTTCCTATAATCAATACGGACAACCTATGCAACCACAAACACAACCCGTCATTTATCCAGGTGCCCCTGTATACCCCTCCGGGATGCACCAAGGATTTGGTTCGTGTGGTGTGCCCTATTATCCTCCTCATGGTCCTGACCCGATGCCAATTACCAATGACTTTTCTCAATTTTCTTAAGATATAAAATCTCCCATGGAGTTCATGTAAACGCAGTTTCATTTAAACTGCGTTTAAAACGATATATAAATAAACCACTCTAAGATAGAAGGCACGTCATATGGATTATACCGGTTTATTAAATAGACATGAAATTACTCAAAATATAACGGATTTGTTGGCGGATTTTGATAATGAATGTTGGAATGTTAATTATAAAAAGGGTATTTATTTGTATGGTTCTCCGGGTTCAGGTAAAACATATTTCGTGGAACAATTACTCAAAAAGTTGGATTATGATGTTATTAAATATGACGCAGGAGACGTGCGTAATAAAGCACTTGTCGATACAATCACCAGTAACAATATTTCGAATCGGAATGTATTGGATATGATGAAGGGCGTCCAGAAAAAAATCGTTATTCTTATGGACGAGATTGATGGTATGAATAACGGCGATAAGGGTGGCATTAATGCTCTCATCAAATTAATTCGCCAAAAGAAAACGAAAAAACAGCGTCTCGAAAGTTATACATTGAATCCAATTATTTGTGTTGGAACGTATTACATGGATAAAAAAATTAAGGAATTGATGAAAGTGTGCAATATATTTGAAATAAAAACACCTACCGTCCCTCAGATGAGTTCTCTATTGAACTCCATCTTACCTACAGAAAGCGTACAGGATAAGGAGATGATTATGCAATACGTTCAAGGGGATTTACGTAAAATGGCGTTTATTGAAAGAGTATTAACGAAAAATGTGGAAATGATATCCCGCGATATGTTGCGAGATATTTTTCAATTGAAATCATGTACCGAAGATTCCAAGAAAATCACACATAGTCTTCTAAGCGAATATATTCCCTTTAAAGAACATACCACTCGGCTTAATGATAATGATCGTACAATTGTTGCATTATTATATCATGAAAACATCATTGATGTATTAGATAATGAAAAACAAACGTCGCACATTCCTTTTTATACGCAAATACTCGAAAATATGTGCTTTGCTGATTATTTTGATCGCATTACGTTTCAAAATCAAATATGGATTTTCAATGAAATGAGTTCTTTAATCAAAACATTTTACAATAATTTTCTATTTCATCAACACATACCTCAACCAAAACCGTCGGACGAAATTCGATTCACAAAAGTTCTTACCAAATATTCAACGGAATATAACAATTCCCTTTTTTTGAATCATTTATGTCAAGAACTTGATATGGATAGAAAAGACCTATATGCCTTTTTTCACGAATTACGAATCTCGCAAAACGTTGATTCAAATGATTTTCTACAACTCTTTGAAAACGGTCAATTATTAGAAAATGTATTTGATGGATACGACGTCAATAAACTCGATCTCAAACGCATCTACCGTTTTTTAGACAAAGTTGTGAAGAAAGAGGTGGTTAGTGAAGACGTTGATGAATCAATATTAGTTTAAACCCTTAATAATTTCGAACGGTAATTCGTTGCATACATTTTTTTGTATTTTATATACTATAGTGTTACCATATACAGTAACAATGGATAATGTAACAACCATTATATCGAATATCATAGCCACCACGATAATATTTCCAATGGATACAATGCGCGTGCAAAAACAATTGGGTTTGCCAACCATATACAATGCGCGTGGTCTTTATAAAGGTTATAGTGCTGGAGTTTTACGTCAAATTACATATTCTTCTCCCAATTTGATTATTTATCGTTCATTGAATCAAACGTACATGTCAACCACCGAAAAGGAGACGTCTATTTTCTTTAAATCGGTGTTTGGATTTGTATCGGGTGGAATATCGGGCGTTCTTGGAAATCCATCTGAATTATTATTTGTTCGAGCGGTAAAAGACCCTAATTATAAAAATATTTTTCAATCGGCTTCTCAAATATACAATAAAGACGGATTATTCGAATTTACAAAAGGGTCCTTACCAATGAGTTTACGTTGTGCCGTATTCAATGCCGCCAGATTACCTGTATATTCCGAGTCAAAACGTCTCTTAAATGATACCTACCCTCAGTATGACGGGAGCGTATATATACATTCCACCGCTGCATTTACAAGCGCATTTATGGGAACGATTGTTGGTAATCCGATAGACGTGATAAAATCCAAGATACAAGGGAGCTCCTCTAAAAAACGTATTGGTGAAGTATTTCGCAAAGTCTATACACAGGACGGGATATCGGGATTTTACAGAGGATTTCTCCCATCCTTACTCAGAAGTGGTCCTCATTCTGTTTTATCTTTTATGATGATCGATCAATTATCGCTCTTTTTTTCAGGTAAGGAATTAATATAAAGTTGGATCTACCCTCCTTCATAGAAAAATACCGTTTAAAGTAAGTGGGAAATATGAGTTTTGGAACTTTTTAAAAAGTTCCAAAAATTGATATACACGGAGTTCTCCAACGTAAAAACAGGTGAAAAATGACATGAAAGCAAAATGCTTTCCTTTTTGAAATGTCTCATATATAATGACTGCACTCGTTTTTATAGTCCGAATATTATTTGTGCGGGAAAAGGTTTAGGCATTTTTCTCTTCGTATATTACACGAATATATGACGAACGAAAAAATGCCGAAAAATGCCGAAATGTATACATGCGACGTATGTGACTTTAAATGCATTAAAAAAAGTAATTATAATAAACATTTATCCACTGCAAAACATAAAATACGAATTCATACGAATGGAAAATCTCCCAAAAATGCCGAAAAATATAAATGCATATGTGGTAGTAATTACAATCATGCGTCGTCATTATGGAATCACAAACAGAAATGTAAGATAAAACAAGAACCGAAAACAGATACACCTCATACAAATCTTATCAATTCAGTTGTTTCCTCTGAAAACGAAGATCATCGAGACGAACTTATCGAAAAGTTGTTTACTTCAAACACCGAAATGGTGAATTCAAACGCCGAAATGGTTACTTCGAGTAATGAAATGAAATCAATGTTTCAAATATTATTGGAAAAATATCAAGAAAGTCAATTACAGATCCAAGAAAGTCAGTTGCAAAACCAGGAATTAATGAGTAAGATGATTGACGTCATGCCTCATATAGGTAACACCACAAATAATAATAGTCATAATACCACTAATAACACCCTGAATTTTTATTTGACAAACACATGTAAAGATGCAGAGTCCATTCACGATTTCACAGACCGGTTTGTTAAACGCAGCGTGGAGTTCTTTAAAGGAAATTATTTGGATGTGGCGCATAATCAAATTGACCTGGCGTCCAACGTATATGACATTTTTAAAAATTGTATGGATGAGAACCCACAAACCGGAAAATTCATGCAAACGACCGACGTGAAAAATGGTACTGTTTATATCAAAGAGAAACAAAAGGACGAAAACAAGCAGTTGTGTGGAGAAGCAGAATTCATCAAACACATGGATGGGTTTGCAAAGGCAGGAACGAATATTAGCCACGCAATAAATTGTGCTTTCATTCCAGTTCAAGGTGACTATAAAGAAATCATGGAAAGGGAGTGTGGAAAAGAACCCAAAGAGGATGATTATGAAGATGAAGATCACTATGAAAGAGACATGGATATTTACAAGGAAAAAACAGGAGACTTGAAACGGCATTTGCTAATGCAATCATTCAACGCGGTCTGCATGTTCGATGCAAAGAAACGCCGAGATGAAGTCATGGAGAATACCCGACGATTGAAAGAATAACTGAAATTCTAGTATCTTGGAATAAATATGAACCCTCCTTCAGTATGATTTTTATTTCCTCTCCTTGCGTGTTTTATTACTTTTGGATTTTGTCTTGGTGATTTTTGTCATGTTTTTTGGTTCGGTATAACATTTTGTATATGCGTAGTTTGCAAAATCCTGTTGTAAATTCTTCGCATATCGTTTATGGTTTGAACGTTTCATTTGCAACATACGTTTTTTCATTTCGTCATAACTTAACAATTTTTCCTGTATCATTTTCGGATACATATCGTCTTTTTTGACATCTTCAATGGATAGTTTACCGGATGCAACGGACATGCCTAAATATAATGTAGCATAATTCGCGCCAATTCCGCCACAACGAGCCGTTAGCATGTGTTTCAATCCATCATAATTGATGGAACCACTAATACGAAGAACATCCAGGAGTTTGTCATTTGGAATATGAATTTTGAGACCACTGTAAAAATAATCGTGATGGTTTCTAGGTACACAATGTTTTACATCTTCGTCGCGTAACATATGTTCGTCAAAAAGTCCACGTGTTTTCCAATAAGCAATTCCATGTTTTTCATTTGAAAGAGAGTCCGGGGGTCCGAACATTTCAACGCATTTCGCAAAATATTCTTTGGGTCTGGTGTGATACCATTTCGAAACACTCATTATAGTTTCTAGTGACAAAATATATGGCGATAAATACAATATTTTTTTTCGTGTTTGAATGTATATGATTTCTACATTCAAACAATACTGGATGCATTATTTATTTTATGCTTTTATTCTGATTATAGCCATTTTTACGTTTTTCTATTTTAAATCGTCTTCCCAATCCCATGAAGTCGATAATAAAAGCACACTACCGGAATTTAAAGGACGTGGATATTGTCAGATTGACGCCGGTTATACAGAACCGGTATTGTACTCGGATTTTCTCGACGACACACAAGCAAATGCGATTCTTAATTTAGCCAAACCCCTTTTCGCTGAAAGTACAGTTGTTACTGGAAGTGACACAAATATTCGAAAAAGTCAAACTGCGTGGTTATCGAAAAACGAACCCGCTGTAAAAAATGTAATAGAACGTGTTTGTAAAATAACCGATATTCCCTTCTCTCATGCCGAAAAAATGCAGGTGGTAAAATACGATCCCAATGGGTTTTACAACGAACATCACGACGCAGCGTGCGATGATAATGAAGCGTGTGTTGAATTCGAGAAAAATGGAGGACAACGTAATGTCACTATGTTGATTTATCTCAATGATAACTTTGAAGGAGGAGAAACGAATTTTCCAACACTCGGTCGCTCTTATACTCCTCAAAAGAATGCCGGTCTTCTGTTTTATTCGTTACAGAATGACGGTAATAAGTGTCATCCAAAATCGCTGCATGCAGGTGTGCCTGTGAAAAGTGGCAACAAATATATATGTAATGTATGGCTTCGTGAAATGCCACATAAAGAATAAATAACTCAGTGAGGGGGTGTTTGTAGAGATTCCTTCAATGTGGTATTTTCTTGGATAAGGGATCCAATTATTTTATGCTGTCTTTCCATGACACGTCCAATGTCTTCCAATGTCATAGTTTGGTCGCCATGTGTGATGGTTGGTGTGGCTAATCTCACCGCGTCGGTTCGTTCTCGTTGCAGCACGTATAAATATTGACAAACATCCTTTTTATATTTCGGATTTCCAAGATCGTACATTGCGAGAGAATCGTGTAAAAATCGCGTAAAAAACTGGAAAACATCGTCTTCATTTGATTGTCGAATAAAATCGCGCACAGTTTTGTCGGTATTATGGCAATGGGTTGACGATGTTTCCAATAATCGGTATTTATCCACTGAATTATGTGAATGTGCGAATACAAGTATAGTTTTGAGCGGATTTAATTGGACCATTGGAACAGTATAATCTTGTAAAAACTGTCGTTCTTCCGCTAGACAGGCATAATCGTCGTATCGTGATTGGTCTAGTAACGCACGGCGAAAAGCAAAGGTACCGGCTGTCGCATGATTTTCTCCATAAGGTCCGAAACGCTTCATACAATTTAGTTTGTGAAAATAGATATATAATTGACTGGACCCCGCGCAAAGCGCCCATGGATTTGCCTGTAATTTGGAAACGGCGTGCTTTATTCGTTCGGGTGGGTAGTAATCATCATCGTCCATGTAAACCAAATATTGCCCCTTTGTTTTAGAATGCATATAATTACGTTTTTCTCCCAAACTCATTTTTTCTTCTACCCGATGGTAGTGAATTTGTGGTATATTTGCGTCTTTCACCAAATCTTCTATACTGTCCGTTCCATCATCGACAATGATCCATTCGATACGTGATTTTGGATAGGTTTGATTCAAAAAGCATTGAAATAGCGTTGGAAAAAAGGGGCGCCGGTTATAAGTAGGCGTACATACACTCACGAGTGGGTATTTTTTGTGCGTTTTCATTAGATTGAACTCACATAAATATTTTATATGATTTACAGTGAATCATACAAATATCGGCTATTATTGAGAGGATTTATTGATGATATTAGATAGTAATTGGATACGTTGTTTTCTACTACTTTCAATTTCTTCCAAAGTCATTGGTCTGCAACATTTGAAGTATTTGAACCAGTTCATAATATAGAATATGTATATTATTCTATATTGCAAAGTATTTACTATGGTGGTGGTGGGCTCAAAAATTCGTTTCCTTGGAATGAACCTTCTTGAACGGGAACATCTATAGGAACTTCGGGCAGATTCGCGGTGGTGGGTGGTAATTCACTTTGAATGTATTTGTATTTTTGGACCATAAATGTAATCAATAATGCAATCAAAATGACGTTGATAATGATTAACCAAGTAAACAAGAATTTAAATGATTGTTGAATGGAACCTGTTGAAAATGTACTTGCGCTAAATTTGCCAGAAATCGAACTCTTGAATTGGTTCGCGTATATACCGATACCGCCCAATAGTGTTAATATCAAAATGATTTCAAACATATATGCGGTGCCCCAATTTGCCGCCTTTTTCGTATAAAACCAAATATAATAGGGTATTTTTGCAAATTGAAATCCCGGTGGTTCAATACATATATCGTCTTTTGTGATATCTGGTGCTACATCGGAAATATTATTCGAAATACCGGTAAATGTATTGAATACATTGGAACCCTGGTAAAATAAAACCCCCATGAATGAATAAATAAATAAATAGATAAACATGAAACTAATTCCGAGTGGAATATTTACGGCAATTATCCACGAAATATAAAAAAAGCAGGCAATTAGAAACAATACAATACCGAATGGAAAGGCCCACCAAAATAGGGATGAAATACCTGAATCCATCATGAGATAATGTAACGCATAATAACCAACACACCCGATTGCGAATGTCGAAAGAATTGAAGTTCCAAATTGAAGATGCATTGCATTGAAAAAATCAATAATGAGTACGGATTGAAAATCGGCAGCGACTAATACAGAAAATAACATAAACATGGCAATATAAATTAAATTGTTCCAAGTATATTTTTGTATGTATCTGGCTGCAGTCATAATGATAGAATTAAACGTTTCAATTGTTCTACATGCAGGACCGATCAATCCATACAATAACATGCTATAGTTTCGAACATAATCCGTATTGAAGGTGTACCGAATATTATCTTGGACTTTTACGTAGAAACATACATAATACCAATTGAATACAAAAACCCACACCATTATCAACATAAGAAATTGTTGTGTTTGGCTCTGAAATATTTTTAATTCAGTCGCACTCGGGGTACTTTGTGTAAGAGCCGCTGCAATTTTCGTTAAAATTGTGGTTAAATAGGTATTGAAATTCAATAAAAATAGTTCAATCGATTTCTTAATTAAAATGAGATAGCTAAACAATATTTGGAAAAAATAAGAAAATAAATCACCGAGTTGTTGCATCATGATCTTTATCGATTTTCCGACTCCTTTAAAATTTAAATAACTCAGATTCGTTTTTCCATATATGTTCCCTTCACTCATGTCAGGGTCGAGGGCACTACCTAAACTATCATAAAACGCATTGCCTTGTGTCAATGAATCGATCCCGCTCAATATACCGTTTAATTCATTGCTCATATTTGATGCAACGTCCGTTGATTTTGCAAAACCACCATATGGGTTATCTATGCCTTTTTGTAATTTCGCATTTATTTTCGAATTCATATCATCAATGTCATCGGAAACGGTGGGAGATGAAGTTTCCAATCCTTCTTTTATAGTGAATGCTTCTTGTTTCTTATTTTTTTTTGTCCATTGTGTCATATTCTATTATATAATTTCTATATAATAGAATAAGATTTATAACAACCCCGTTATACCGACAACTTCAATACACCGTCGTTGATTATCTTGCATACATCATTCCACAATTACCTCCGATCAGTGACATAATATTGTATCTTTCTTCAAACAACGTTAGATTGTAATTGTATGTGTAAAGCGCCCATGCAGGCTTTTGGGTAACTACCGTCGCAGTTCCACCTTCATCGCATGTAATTTCTAAATTACTACCATTTTCATCGATAGGAGGAATAAATGTGGTAAATTCCAGTTCCACGTTTTTAAACTTACTCATATTCATGGCACCTGACGGTTGATATACATAAGGACTCGTATCCAGACAAAAATTATAACAATAGAGTCCCTCCTTGGCAAATCCGGCGGTTCGTGTGTATTTTTCCACATAATCATATACACCACTAGGTTGACTATTTTCCCTGTATTCTCCCGAAAGCACGATTGCACCCGTTTCCATGATAGCATATTGATTCGCGCTTGCAAAATCGCCCGTAACATACAATCCACTCAAAGAATTGATGGTAAGGTTTTGAGGAATCGTTTGATACGCCCAATTGCTATAATTGGACCATTCGTTCCTTAAAAAGGCATCGTTTCGCTGGAAGTACCACATCCATGAAGAAACCATTCCGTTGGACGAATCCAATTTAACTCGCGATGTACTCACCACGTTCAAAAACGAATATTCGAAAACATCTTTTACTAAATAGATCTGATCTTGGGCGGCAAATAATTGTTGTTCGTCTTCTGACAAGAAACAGTAGGTTGAGAGTAAATGGACGTCTGCGTTCCATGTTTGGGTTTGATTCGCATAATTCGCACTGGATAAGTCGATAGAAGGAGGCGTTTGTAGATAGCGATACATTTGAAATTGGTTCTGGTTGAAATCTGGACGGACATAAGGAGAATTGTCGGTGTGATTAAAAACATCGCGCACCTGGAATAGCTGCTGAATGGGTCGAAGTGTAACATTAATACTGAGTTCATTGTATTGCAGGGCGACTAATGGAAAAGCACATCGACTATCCAGAGTGAACCATGTATTCAAGGGTATGTATAGGGTACGTCCGCGAATGGATGGTTCCGCTCCATTACTATTCGTGGTATACATGGCACTAGGATATGTATTCGCCAAATAGGGAGGAGCTAGATTGCGTTGAGCCCAATTGGCCGGGTCCACCAATTCGGGAATATTTCCGGTCATTTTATCGAATAAATCTTTTTTTTCTGCATTGAAATCGCGTTGGACGGATGCATTGATAAATCGTCCAGAGTAACGTTGAAGGAGTACAGACCCACAAGAAATCTCGATTTCATCAATCATTTGCGTTCCGATATCTTGAATCCATCGAAAATCATAGGGAGAATATACGGGACCGAATTCTGCACTTGGTGCCCAGACGGGACTCCAAATATCCGGTAAGTTAATCACCAAATAGGTATCCATTAACAAATCCGCATAACGTTTCACCTTAAAGGTAAATTTGGATGGTTCTGTCAATCGCAATTCTCGCATTCCATCAAAATCCAGTCGAAATTTTTGTAATCCGAAGTTGGTATATTTTGAGTAAGTCGCCTTAAAGAATGTCTTGGATGGATTCCCCGTTAGAATAATATTGGCGGAACCTTGCGATATAATATTTAGTAATCCTCCTGGCATTGTGAAAATATATATTACGTTCGTATATTATTTCTATATTTGTCTTTGTGTAACTAACAAAAGGGTATATTCTAACAATATTCCATTTCTTCTTGGAAAACAGTATATTAGAATTGGTTTTGTATAAAATATGAGACTATGCAACCTCTATCATATGGATACTTTAGCATATATATTATCGATTTTCCAAGAAGGGTTATAAATGAGAAGGAACATCCATCCTTTCTATCTATATATACTCTATATATGGCACTCGCTATTGATTATATTCTATTATTTGCAGCCACATCGATCGTGATATACATTTTATACCGAATGATTAGCAAAAGCATGTCTGAAAAAAAAACAACAACTCCTCCTTTCGATAATAATCCAAATTCCGCACAAATGAAACAGCTAAATAGTATCGAACAAAGTAGTGATGGTGTTGCGATAACAAATGCAGCGTTTCCATCAGACCAAGACAATGCGCTTCGTAATTTTTGCATTAAATCCTCTTTTAATTCGGCTTACACAGGAGGATATATGAACCTGGATATGATACAATATGTACTTCGTCGTGGATGTCGGTTCTTGGATTTCCAAGTTTTCATCAAGGACAATACTGCGATTGTTGCGTATTCGAAAGATGACAATGTAGATGCATTCACATCGGATTCCCCCGCATTGTCTTTAGGAGGGGTTTTGAGAACTATCAATATGAACGCTTTCAACGAACATTCGCCGAATCCCAACGATCCAATGTTTATAAATATACGTATTTTAAGCAACTTACCTGCCGCTCAATCGATTGTTGCAGAGACACTTGCGGCTTCTTTGCAAGAGCGTTTATATACAAATCCGAATACGGGATATGCGGTCCCGATCGATTTAAACGTCCAAATGCAGAAACTTTATGGTAAAATCATTGTGATGACAGATGAGATTAGTACCACATCACCGTCACCATCACCGTCAAGTGCATCGTCCATGAAATTATCGAATTATGTGAATTTATTTACAGGTTCAAACATGGTTCGTGTTTATACAGAGAGTCAATTGACGTACCAACCGATTAATCCCCCCGATCCGTATGTATACAACATGCATATTGTAACACCCAATTTAGGTATATTTTACGGAATAAAAAATTCGGATAATTATTATTTAGTGCAAAACTATGGCGCGCAAATTGTGGCACAAGCGTTTTATTCCAATGATATGAATTTACTCAACTATGAGAAACTGTTTAATGACAATAAAAGTGCCTTTGTATTTATCCCAACAATCGTCAATTCATAAATATAATTAGATAGATGCAAAATTATCATACTATAGTATACATAAGTTATAATATGGTAAAAAGAAAGACTCTAAAGAAAAAATTCAAACCAAGTGAGTGTAGCGACCAAATGACATTTCAAGAATGCGAACTGGCTGTATTGCGTCATGCGGTTGATGAAAATGAAAAAAAAGCTGGAGAAAAAATAGCTTCCGGTTCAGAAATCAAAAAAATGATTCAAATTGTCGAGGACTTTTTAGTCCGAAAAAAACTCATTTGTTACGGAGGTACAGCTATCAACAATATTTTACCAAAAAGCGTCCAATTTTACGACAAAAGCTATCAAATTCCTGATTATGACTTTTTTTCATCAAACGCACTGGACGACGCGAAAGAATTAGCCGATGTGTTTTACAAGGAAGGATATATGGATGTGGAGGCAAAATCCGGTATTCATGGGGGTACATATAAAGTGTTTGTTAATTTCATTCCTATGGCCGATGTTACCACATTACACAAGGATTTGTTTCAATCTTTATTGAAAGAATCTGTCAAGGTTGCTGGTATTTATTATGCACCTCCCAATTTCCTTCGTATGGGGATGTATCTCGAATTATCGCGTCCTGCCGGAGACATTAGTCGTTGGGAAAAAGTGTTGAAGCGTCTTAATCTATTGAATGAGTACCATCCCATGAAAGTTGAATACAATTGTGCGGCTGTCGATTTTCAACGAAAGATGGACGACAAAATAGAAGACACGGAAAAGATTTATTATACAGTTCGCGACACGTTTATTGATTTAGGCGTCGTCTTTTTCGGTGGATATGCAAGCAGTTTATATTCAAAATATATGCCAAAGCACGCTCAACGCTTTGTCAAAAAAATACCGGATTTTGATGTATTATCCGAAGATCCTGAACGTGCGGCAACCATCGTAATAGAGCGTTTGGAAGACCTCGGATTCAAAAATATCAAGACAAAGCATCACAAAGCCTATGGTGAAATCATTCCGGAACATATCGAAATCAGTTATGGAAAAGATATCATCGCGTTTATCTATAAACCAATTGCCTGTCACAATTACAATACCATTACAATTGACAATCAAGAGGTAAATGTGGCGACGATTGATACTATTATGAATTTCTATTTGGCCTTTTTGTATTCAGATGCAGCGTATTACTACAAGGATCGTATATTATGCATGGCACAATATCTATTTGAAGTTGAGCGCAAGTCGCGTTTGTCACAGAAAGGCCTTTTAAAACGGTTCGTACCAAAATGCATTGGAACTCAGGAGACAATGGAAAGTATTAGGGCTAACAAAGCTGTCCGCTTTGCAGAATTACGCAAAGACCGTAAATCCCGTGAGTTTGAAGAGGCCTTTCTGAAATATGCACCGGGTATGAATGAGGAAAAAAAATCGCCGAAAAAGGAGGAATCGGTCAAGGAGTCGAGTGTAAAATCTCTGAAAGAAGAATCCGATGAGAAATCAGAGATAAAAGAGTCACGAAAGACTCGAAAAACGCGGAAGGCAAAGAAGACTCCGGGAGTGCTTCGTAAATTCCTATTTCCATTATAAATCGCTTATTTTTTGGGAAACGAGTTGCGTCATATAAAATAGCGAGGCAAACAATACACTTTTTAGAAGAAGCCCCATAAAATTAAAATTTCCATCATCGTGATAAATAGATAAAAAGGTGAAATATTTCCTTAACATGGTGTTGACAATCGGCATTTGAAAGACAAAATACAGGATTCCAACAAAAATAGGGATTTGAAGGGACGAAAATAGATCTTGGGCCACTTCTTCGCGATGTTTGTTTTGTTCGTGTTTTTGTAGTGAGTTTTCACTGGCTTGTTCGTATTCGCGAATATAATCGGATGTTAGTTTCGGTTGAGGTACATAATTGGGTTGAACGTGGACGTCTTGTGTATAATTAGTTGTATTGGAAGGAATATCACGTGAAGGTAACGCTTGGGGAGGAATATTCGACAAATCGTTTGTATACTGTGGAGGTCCAGTAGCGTGCATTGTATTCTTTTGAGGAGATGCTTCAGGTAAAGGTATTTGGTCGGGACCAACCACCGGTGTACCGTATGGGTTTGGATGAATATTAATAGGTGCATAATTACCTTCACTCACAGGTCCTCCTTGGTTTTGAGGATACTGTTGACTAGCAGTTACATTGCCCTGCATTTGTTGAGGAATTTGTTGTTGGGTGGTAGGGTGTGAAGCATGAAGAGGTTGGACTTGGGCCGTAATATTTTCGGGCAATTCGGCAATACTTGTGGTTGAACCTGACATTATACTATATGAATTCATTTATCACATAGTATAATAAGCGCATTATTCTGGTTTTTCAATGGAAACGATATTTTTGTTGGCATCGCACGATGTATGAATCAAATCGTATTTGTAACACTCGTCGCCATATTGATGAATTTTTCCGTCAATTTCACTTAAAACTGGTCCTTTGAATTGGATGCAACTTTTATCGGTACATACTTTTCTAAATATGGAGGCAAGTCCCAATCCAAGTAAAATAGAAATTAAGATTTTTCCTAAAGAACTTTCAAGTAATCGATGGAAATGGATCATGTATATAGTCTATATCTACAAATAAAGAGGGGAAACCGATGGTTTCCCCTTCCACCCCATCCTTCCATGTAAGTCTTTAAATAACCTTTCTTCAGAAGGGGTTCAAAGGGTGGATCCCCCCCCTTATTGGACCGGTACATCAAACATTTGCTTCTTGTCATTCGGACACTGGACGGGTGTTTCTTTGAATTCGAAACATTGGTCCGCTTTGTCCTGATATTGAATCATATCCACATTTTCGGGAGTTGGATACACGTATATTTTATGACTTTCACTCAAAGTAATGTATACAAAAAAGATACCAATAGCAAAACTAATCAGAAAAAAACGGATATCAATATATTTACCTAAAGACCATTTCATTGTCTATATATACAATAGGGCGGAAATAATTGAAATTCGACATTTATTTCTTTCCCTTCTTCTTCTTCTTCTTCTTTTTACTAGAAGACCCGGTATTTGAAGGTTTCAATGCAGACTTTTCCTGTGTTTCGCCCTCAACACGATAAACAAGACTATTTGGATCATTCGTGTCGAATATACTTGGATTTTCGGTCATGAATTTTGCGTAATCTGCCTCGCGTGTTTTTTGCTCTGTATTTCTGGTAACAACTTCCTGTTCGCGAGTTATTTTGGCAGCATCCGCTCGTTCCGTCATCATTTCACGCAAACCCATACTTTTTTCGATTTGCGCGAATGCATTTTGGTCGAATTTAGCGCCTTTTGGCATATTGCCGCCCATGGATTGAGCCATATTTTTAAACATGGCACCCATATCTCCGCCTCCCATGTCCTTCATTTTACGCATCATGGAACCTGCCTCGCTCATAAGATCTTGTTGACTAATCTCACCCGAAGCCATGCGTTCATTCAACTTGTCCCCTACCTTCTTAACAAGACCACTGATCTTGGCGGGATTTTGCATTAATTGCTTTAAAACGTCTTTTGAAGAGGTTATATTCTCAAGATCAATTCCGAGAGATCCTTGTAAATCGCCGGTAAAATCCGCTGCTAAATCATGAGCGAGTTTTCCAATCTTTCCGTCGAATAATCCCATGAGATGTTCGTGTAATTTTTCGGGTTCTGGCATTGCTCTCTCTTGAGATGGTTCTGAAGGTGTCTCTCCGGTTTCGGGTGTGTTATCTGCGTCCATTTTACTAAAAAATTCGTGAATATTTGACATGGCACCCTGTAATTTTTCCTCTAAATTCTCTTCTCCTTCCTTTTCGAACATATTCATTGCATCTCCGAAATCCATCTTGTTTTTCATGGAACCTACCATGACAAATAGAACCAATTGCAAATACTTCCAAAGTGTTTCGCGGGTTTTATCGGTAATTCCTTCACAATGATAAAGTGTCTTGAAATCGACATTGGGTAAAAAGGATGTATTTATATCACTTGTTTCACTAAATATTTCATCGCTTTGATTCAAAATATCGAAAAAACGCTGTGGGTATACGCTGAGACTATAAACGAATAGTTCTTGATACTCTTCTGTGGTAGTCGATTCTTGCGTCCATTTCGCCCACTGGTCTTTATATTCTGGGAATGTGGTCGTCAAATCTTTCGCAAAATCAGAGATAGTAGAGCGGAAATTTTCAGGGACTTCTGGTGCAATCTGTTCTTTGGCAGTTTCTTCCATTTCAGTATAAACCTATATTAGGAGGACGATTTAAACCCATTTCATAACAATTAGTTTTTACGATTTACCTATGTAGACTGTTATGTGTATCATGTATCATATATCCCCACCATTATAGGTCTAACTATATGTTACATTGGATAATAACCGCACCAAGGTTTATTTGGATGTGCTCTGCCATAAGCTTCAATGAAATTTTCATTGGTAAAATATCTGCAAATGCAATACCGATAACACGGTGAACTCAAATGAATGTAAATAGATGCGTTTATCACAAGACGTCGTGGATTTTTTAATGCAAGTAAATGACGGTCTCTCCTAGAACATATTACACGGTCTCTCCTATCAATATATCTGCATAAAATAACATAATAAATATACTCGTTCATATACACATTTGAAGATTTAAATCCGCACAAAAATAATAATTAAATTATTCCATTATAATAATATACACCTTTGAAGATTTAAGTTCGCACAAAAATATCAAAAATGTAAAATCAAGTTCACTATTCTATGCAGCCCTCATTGCCGATTTTCCACCAGAATGAAAGAAAATGTATCCACCAATATCTCTGTCGCATTACAGATTGAATTTTTATCACTTTATCAATATGCGTTTTGTAATGTTCTATTTTATCGTTCGTTAGTTGATAATCATTTTCCAATATTGATATAGCATTTGGATTCATAGATAACCAACGCCATTCAACTTTATCCTTATCCATTATGATACTATATATATAATAAAAAATTTATATATGTTTATTATATTATATTTTGTGCGAACTTAAATCTTCAAAGGTGTAAAAATATAAAAATAGAATCAGTAAATAATGAAATATTTGATAGATATCTTTATGAAAATGTATGTAAATCGTATCCTAATTACAATGAAGAAAGCGTATTTGATATAAAAAAATACTGTATGGAACAACTAAATTATTCAACTTTTATTGATAATTTTAATGGTGGAATTGATACGCTTTTAATTCCATAAAGCACCCTATACTGGGTACCCGCACATCCACGATTAAGCGCGGAAATGCTTTCCGCAATCGAGACATGTGACGAAAATAGTTGCCGGTTCATCTGCACTTCTCGTTTGCATTTCATAATACGTACAGCGTGTTGAGCGACACTTTTTACACGTATACATATCGGTCGATGCTTGGATATTGTCGTTGAATTTCGACGCATCGCGTTGCATCTTCTTATCAATCCACTCCTTCCATTGACCGGGATTGATTTCTTGATGTGTCATAAATGCAACCGTCTGCGGTACAATATCACCACTTAGTATCTGTTTTAAGAACTCGGGTTGGTCCAAATTCAGATAAATGGATCGTAATTTATCCATATACAATTGAACGAACAGGGGATTCGCCCATTTTTTTATGATTTTTCGCTGGGAACCCTCTTTGATTGCATAATTGAAAATCCCCTTTTCCATATTTTTGCATATCATTGTCGATTCTCCACCAACTTTTTCGCATAATTTCATGCGAATATTTTCACGGAAATGTTCTGGATTAGTAATGGTTCGCATATTTGTAATAAATAGAAGCCTAGTGTTTATATTTATTTCTCAATACACTGTCTTTCAATTTTACTCGACAATTTAGTCATAAGATTCTTCACTTAATTCACTCGTACAGGTATATTCGTCCTCGTCCACATCTGACTGAGTCGTCAAGAATACATTCTTAGGAGTTTTTTTCGAAGAGCGTGTTTTGATTTTTCTTGCAGGTTTCTTTACCGGTAATTCCTCATCTTCATCCTCATCCTCATCCTCATCCTCATCCTCATCCTCTTCCTCGTCCTCATCCTCATCTTCATCCTCGTCTTGACTTTCCTCCGCCATATCATCATCCACAATGAAGTTATCTTTGAGATAACCTTCCTTCGTTCTGGGTCCATCTTCATCATCTTCACTCTCTTCACTGTCTTCGTCACCAATATCTTCAAATCCGCCAAACAATTTTTCATATATTTTTTTCCATATTGCCTCTGTCAATTCACATACTTCATGATTATTGTCTTTGCATACTACGACACAAGAACCGAAAAAAAGGGTATTGTCTATGGGTGGTGGGAAATCATACTTGTTTTCTTGTCCGGCACGACCCTTGGTTTTTCCGTAGACATGAATAGAAACATGATTTTTATCTATTTTCATCTTCCATGTGGCATGTTTCTTGAAATCACCCACATTTTTATTACCCGCCTTTTTATACAAATCATCTTCCACAAATTCCTTTAGTTTCATGGATTTGAGCGAACCCGTTTTGTCAACAATCAAAATACTCATCGTCATACTATTTGTAAGATGTATTTAGGAATTTTTTATATACATTGCATAATACATATTTTATATACAATATGTATAATGGGAAATAATAAATACACAAAGCGAAAACACGGGAAACGTCATAGTGCCAATAAAGGAAATGTTTCTCGACGCAGAATTTATCGCATGCATGGAGGAAACGACTTAACGGGTAAAAATGAAGAGCCGGGTTTTGTGAAAACGGTAACAGATTCATTAGGTCAATTCGCGAAACAATTTACAGGTGAAGCTACAGACGCCGCATCAAAAGCGACGGTCATTGGATCCGAACCCGCTGCCTCAACTAGTGAAAGTGCCAACATTGATGTTTCTGCTACAGACCCCGCTGCCTCAACAAGTGAAAGTGCCAACATGGATGTTTCTGCTACAGACCCCGCTGCCTCAACAAGTGAAAGTGCCAACATGGATGTTGTTGGTCCAACCACTCCCCCCGTAGTGCCTGATAATTCGGGAGAAGTCGCCAAATTACAAGAAAGAATTGACGAATTAGAAAAAGAGGTCACTCAACTCACTATGAAAAGCGACACCCTTGCACGTGAAAAAGAAGAAGTCCAAGAAAATTTTGCCGAAAAAGCAGTCAAGGCTATGATGAAAATATTTACAAGTGACGATAGTGATGATGAAGATGATGAAGATGATGAAGATGTAGAGGACGACTCTCAAGAAAAACCCGATAATGACGTCAGAATAGATGTAGAGGACGACTCCCAAGAAGACCCTGATAGAGATTCGCTATAAGTTTAAAGAAGGAAATTGCAATCTATAACACTATATAATTACATGTATAGTGTTATAAAAACATTGATCGCTTCATTTTTAATCATTTTTATCATCGATAATCTCATAAACTATCTGAAAAATACTTATACTACTCGTAAAACAAAGGACGTTGTCGGATTTCACATTCAGAAATATCAGAACATCATGGACGAACTTCAGGAAAACAATGAAAAGGAAAAAGCCCAATATATTCGAAAATTAAACGAAGCCGAAACACCTTCTCCACCCACCGAGAAAAAAGATTTAGATGAAAATGACATCCGTAATATGAATGAGGATTTGACTGCATTTATTCAACGTCAATTGAATATATAATACAATCGCATCATTATGCTGTATATATTTATGTAAAGGATATAAACATAGGGTCGGATACATATATATCATGCAGGTGTTAAACCAATATCAGAGCAGTGATTTATTACAACGATTCCCGCCCTTTGAACTTTCCTATGAAACAGTGTCGCATAAGAAAGTTTCCGAACAATACAATATTACTTTAGCTATTCCTTATGGAAAAAAGGGGTATTTGTGGTTTACCTTTTACAAAGACAAAAATGTGTGTTTTTTACTTGAAACGGCTAGAGACAAGAAGATATCCAAGGTCACAATTTTATCAGACTCACAAATACCATGTAAATTGGCATACAATACTTTATTATACGGCTCTCTATGTGAGTTTGAGAATCACGATAGTCCATTCTTTCTCATTGAAGAATTGCTCTATTATACAGGCATACCCCTATTCAAACAGCCTCTTCGTGAACGTCTTTCCTTTCTCAATTTGTTCTTTCAAGAATACCATTCCATCCTTAAAATGCATTGCCCTGTGGGTGTTGCACTTCCAATGATGTGGAATTTCAATGAAAATCTCCCATTGTCGTGGCCGGATACAGTTCCTTACCAAGTTCATCATTTACAACACCGATGTTTAGATCAAATTGTACCCTATATTAATGAACCACTCACTAAACACATTAATGCACCTAAATCCGTAACGGAGGTGTGTACTGATTTATTTTTACCTCCACCATTACCTCGTTTTGATTTCTTAAAACAGCAATATAAACAACCCACGTGTTTCGAGGTGAAGCCGGATCTACAAAATGACATATATCACCTGTATGCATTTGGACGAAATTCCGAGCGTGTCTATTGTGGACTGGCTTATTTGCCGAGTTATGCGTCCAGTGTTTTTATGAACTCCCTTTTCCGAAACATTAAGGAGAACCGGAGTTTAGACGCCCTTGAAGAAAGTGATGACGAAGATGATTTTCAAGATATGCGACATGATAAATATGTGGATTTAGAAAAAACGATGGTATTGGAATGTGTATTTCAGCGAAAATTCCGCAAATGGAAACCTGTGCGTGCGGTTTATAAAAAGGAACAGGGGAAAGTCGTTCATATATCGCGGCTCTAATAAGGGGTCACGCCCCCTTTGGACCCCCCTCTGTGGTGATGTATATGGAATATTCGAAGTAAAGTCCGATAACGACCTTGCGCGAAAGGAGGGTTTTAAAGGGAACCTATGGTTCCCTTTATTTGTGTGCATATACTATAATGTCAGGAATGGACCCATCATCTATCAACGGTAGTAATAATGTATTGCCGCCTTATGCAAGCAATACAGACCCTCAATCCTTTTTGTCAACAGGTACCTATAACGCAAGTCAATATGGCGCTGCATGGACCGACCCGGCCGGAACCGCACTTTCTTGTTCCGGAAAAATGATCGGAGGAAAAGGCAAAAAGAGGCCTCGTTTCAAAATGAAGTCTGCGTCTCGTGTCAAAAAGACGCATAAAAAAAGGGCTCATAGTAAAAAGAAACGAATTCAAGTAAAGCGTTCTCATAGACGAAAAACGCGGACCCAATAAAAATGAATTGATTATCATATTATATATGTGAAGAATATTACAATCAAATGGGGTGCATGTCATCACATCCCGTAAATCCGCAATGTCTGATCTGTTGGGAAAATATTGAGTCTTCAGAAACAAATCTATACGTGTGTTGCGCTCGATGCCAAATACAAATGCACGATTATTGCATGATGAAATATCAAGGCGACCGAAAATATACTAAATGTCCCCATTGTCAAGGAGTTGGATATATATATATATATTACACGGATGTAACAATAAATTGTTACTATTATCCAGTTATATTGCCGATTTTTTTTTGTAAAATATATATTATACTTACAATATATATTGATGTCATTTGGAAAATATACATATGGAGATCCTAAAATAAAATATCCAAACAAACTTTCCAAAATAATAATAGGGAATTTTTGTTCCCTTGCTAGTAATTTGACTGTATATTTAGGAAATGGACGAGGTCATGATATATCATTTGTATCAAATTATCCATTTGGTCATATACATGAAAAAATTTTTCAAAATATTCAAAATGATTCGAGAGATACAAATGGAGATGTAATTATTGGTAATGATATATGGATTGGTGAAAATGTAACAATTATGTCAGGTGTAACTATTGGTGATGGCTGTGTAATTGCAAATAATAGTCACGTTATTAAAAATACTGAACCATATAGTTTAATCGGAGGAAATCCCGCAAAATTAATTAAATATATATTTTCAAAAGAACAAATAGAAAAGTTATTGGAAATTAAATGGTGGAATTGGGAAGACGACAAAATCAATCAATTTACAAGTTTATTATCTAGCGATAATATTGATGAATTTATTAAGGAGGCGGGTCAACCGTCTATTTTAGTTAATACAGAGGAAAATGTGAATCCGCCCATATTAACTGATGTCAAAGACTCAGAAAAGGAAAATAGCGATGATGATGATGATAATAATTGATAAAATATTTCGCATAAGAAACATACCCGATTGTTTTGAGTTATCCTGGTACATAATTTTTTTGTATTAGCGGAGCACAATCGACGTCCTTTTCATAAATCCTTAATGCTAATCAAACATTTGCGTTCCTCTTTGTCCGACGTTTTGATTCCACCCTTTTGAAAGGGAGTAAATACTACCTTCCATGTCTTATCATTCGCCCAATCACACGACATGGTCGTATATTGCGTGCTATCTTTATACAAGATGCGATAGTTGCATTTTTTATAAAATCTCCGTCTTTGGTGCCATTGATTCTGAAAGATCTCGTGACGGTCCACAATATCGACCACGATCGGATTGTCGTGACGCACTCGCAAAATACGACCGACCGATTGCGTAATATCGGTTTTTGGTGTCGCCATTACCAAGACCGACAAACTCTTGATATCCAATGCTTCCGCTGCCATGGCATAGGTAGCCAATACAATTTGCTTGCCCTCGGTTTCCTGCAACGCGGATTGTTTCATACCGCCCACATAATATCCGACGGTTGCGAAATTCCGATGGACGATTGCCTCATGCAAATACTTCAACAAAGACCGATTGTGACTTAGCAACATGATTTGCGCGTTGGACTCCTTTAAAGCACTCTCGGCAATCAAGTCTGCGAGCACCTTGACAATGAATTCACTTCGTCGCGTAAATCCGCTTAGTTTACTAATCATGGTGCTATATTTTGCCTGGCCTCGAAAATCGTATTCGGTTTCGTTGAACGACGGATCGCTGGAAATATATTCCAATGCACGCACGCAAACCGGATCGTCGTCTTCACGATCCTCACTATAAATCTTCGGTCCAATAAACATGTATAACACCTTTGTCAATTTGTCTTTGCGATCTACGGTCGCTGATATACCCAGCATATTGGGTGTAATGGTTCGTAAAAGGGTTTTTGAGAATTGGACGCTTCCTATGCGATGTACTTCGTCCACGATCGTCAGTCCAAAACTGTCAAAGGCGTTTTCGGGAAACGCTCGGTCGTATAAGGTCTGCAACATACCCAAAACAATCTCCTTACCTTCGATATCAAATACCGCGCCTTGGATCTTGCCGATTTTAACGCCCGGTAAGAATTCTTCGGCGCGGTCGATCCACTGGTTCATCAAGAACTCTTTATGGACGATAATGAGTGTTTTTTGTTGCAACAATGAAATGATTTTCAGTGCCATGACTGTATTATGTGTGACTGTGAAATCGCCTAATACAAAACGACGATTGCCATCAATTTCGAATCCATAGTAGTCATCTACGCCCATTTCTTCCACTTTGATAACATAACTCAAATGATCGCGATCGATTTTGCACGGGAAGACTCTATTTATGGATCTTACGGGAATATTTTCCAATAGTGGTCCAAATAATTCTATTTTCCAACGTGCGAAATTTTCTATACGGGTTTGATAACATGCTAATCCCATTGAACGCGCCAAATAGACCATTTGAATCGCCATATCGGCAGACTCGGTCCATAATTCATAATAACGTTTGCAATTCACACCCGAAGCATCTACAAAACCCGCAAGAACTTCCATTCTAACTTCCATTGAATTTTTAATATAATTATTGGGAATAGGTGCTTTTGCGAAACGTGATGTAGAGTATGGGTCGTTCGCTTCTTGCGCGTGGAATCGGATTGGAACACGATACCCGCATAGTACGGGAGTTTCACCGTGATAATGAGATGGTAAATGCAGGAAGTCTTCCACCGATATGTCGACAATATCGCCTTTTTGGTATTCAGGTGTTACATATTGACATTTTAGGGATAATATATGACTTTGATTCACAATGTAATACCCTGTATCATGATGAATTTTATACATCTTTTCTCGTCCGCGCGCTAATGACACAACATTCCTCGAAAAGGAATTGTCTCCCATCAATCGATCTCCGACAACAATATCCTGTACTTTTCGCAATGAGCCATCAAACATCATTACCATAGTGTCTTTTCCTAGGCATTTTCCTCTGCCACATGGGACCTCCAGAATTCCTCCACCGCCCAAAATGGATGAGCCATCACATATCGGATTCGTAACATGTTTCCTATATACTTCCACTATGTTCTCTTGATAATCTCGCAATGGCTTTGTAAATGCCACGTCGATAGGCTCTCCTGGAGTAATTTCAGAACGGGAAGGTGAACCATATCGTTCGATACCGTAAAACCTAGGGATGTATATTTTTTTGTCGTTTTCTCGAAAAACCGGGAACGCCGAATTGTCTTGAGGAGCCCCATATTGAGGACCTTGGACTTCGGGACTTACTTTGAGCTCCTCCTTTAGGTGATTTAATTCTGCCTCTGATAAACAGGATTTAGGAATTGTATACCCTTTTTTTCCAAGATAAGATTGCTTCGCAATTTCCTCCTTTTCATTAGAAGTGATGACGTGCGTTATTTTTTTGGCAACCTTTCTGTTTTTTTTCCACATATTTGTTTTTGATTCAAAATCTCTAAGTATTTTTAATCAATTTTATAGAGGATCAGGAAACAAAAAGTCTCTCTGTATTCTATATCCAATGAAATCATCCCTTTTTAGCAAAAGCATGAGTGTGCCAGAGATTTTGGTACTTGTAGTATTTATATTATATCTGATTTTTCCTGTATCCACTCCTAGTGGATTCAATCCTTATATTGAAAGTCCTTTAGGCATTACGGTTTTATTCTGTATCATTGTCTCTCTTTTCTTATATTCTCATCCGGTTGTTGCTGTAGTATATTTGTTCGTTGCATACACCCTTTTGAGGAGAAGTGCAGTCGTGCATCCAAAAACATCTTACGTCCAATATACTGAGGATACAGATGTAAAAATGAAGGAAGCACAGCAGGAGATTAATGATGCCACGCCTCCCCATCACAAACCCAAAAATGTCAAGGTGAAGGGACCGCAACCCGTTTCTTTAGAGGAGGAAATTGTCGAAGAAAATGCCCCTGTAGGCGTCAGCGATAAGATCACAATCTTGGAAACATCCTATTTACCCGTATCGACAAATGTCACCGGTACATCTCCAGCTTAAACCCCTAGTAATTTCAAATGGTCCATTTGAATTTTCAACGGTATAAGGTCATATAAACATTCATTATTAGTGTTTTTATGACATATTTTATTCGTCAATCTTGGAATTCAATTGAAAAAGATTGGAATATAGTAAAAATGAAAGGAGTGCATACTTGTTTTAAGAAACGTTTAATGCATTCTATTTGGTACTTTTCCAAGATTATGGATACAATGAAAGGGTTTATACGGTCGCCTGCATGTTATAATTAATACCACCTGGTAAAAAGTTACCCCCCATCTTTTTTGACTGGATAATCACGTAACACAGTGTATAAAAAATACCCATAGTTAAACCAGTGGATAACAATACACTCGTATTGGGAATACTTGCCGGATTACCAAATGAACCTACGCAAATCAATGTAACAGCTGTACCGCCAATAGCAATACTTAAGAATAGGTCTAACCAGAAGACGCGATTGACCTCTCCTTGGCTACTTATGTAGCCTTTTCCGATTATGAGTCGAACTAAGAACAAATAGCTATCGGGTACAATCGTGTATGCAATACCACACAACACGGCAAAAACCATAAAACTAATGATTGTTTTTAGTGAGTTATTTGTACCGGCCTCTGCGACAATGCCACTAGTAAGGGGCATACTTACCGTACCACCTTCGACGGGTGTGCTGTAATAAGATGCAACTTCTTCTGAATCAATGGGTACGTAATCACATTCCATCCACGAACCGGGTTCTGACATGGGAATGATCGTGTATGGAGAATCATACATGTCAAATAGACCAAGGTTGTTTTGGAGTACATTGACTAAAGTTGCACCTATGCGAATGGGATTGGAATATATAATCACGTCTGCGCCCGAACCGAGTGTTTGACTTGTATATTGTAAATATACTGCACTTGGGTCAACATTGCCGAAAATATCTCCATTTAGATCAACGGTAACATCTGTTTTGTCGTTTGTCACTGCATTAAATATATTTTGAATTTGACCTCCCGGAGGCGCACTCGTACCAACATAATCCAGTAGAAAACACATATATATAGTTTTTAGACCGTCTTCGCTAAAGTTTTGAATAACCAATTCGGCGGTTGGAGTTCCGTCCGTCGTCAATTGACCGCTCGGGAACCCCGAGAACTTATGTAAAGGATAATTCGTACCAGTTGCACTTCCAAGAATCCATAATTTATTTGCATAATAGTTCGTTTTCACATTGTCGGACGATGTATAAGTAATATTGGGCGAAGCGCTTCGACTGCAAAGTCCAGTCACCCAATTGTTTTGCGTATCCATCATCACACCACTTAGACCCATTGGTAAATAATTTAAAGAAACACTTTCTGATGAATTCGGTGTTTGGTTTATATCAAAGGTATCGGACATGGTAATATATAAATGGCTATATATTACTATGAAAAATTAATTTGACAGTTTCGTATCTTCGATAATTGGTCCAATTCTAATATCCCGAGGGTTTTTTGTATCTGTTAGATCATCGATCGAAGTGTTTACTGTACTTTCACCATCGGCAGTTTTACCTTTTGTGTGAGTAACATCTGTTGTGCGTATCACAACGTATCCCGGTTCAACATTAAGCCATTTTTCGGCTTTAGCCCTAGCCTCGTCGTCGGCATCTTTCTTAGCGGTAGCTGCAGCTGCGGCAGTATCTTTATTAGCCTTGGATTCAGCGTATCTCTCATCAGCAGCAGCAGCAGCAGCAGCAGCATCAGCATCATCGGCAATCCCATCTTCATGATCGTCAATGCGTTCTTTAACCAAATTCTCTAAACTAGACATTATAGTAGCGCGAAGCTCATCTTCAGTCATTCTTTATAGTATGACTCGAGAACAAAGTCTCTAAATAAACGGAATATACCGAAACAAGCCTGATTCATAAATGGTAGCTTGAAATGTATCGTGGAATCCTTCAACAAAGACCGTGTCTCCATTATAGATTTCATCGCATCCCATTTCCGACGTACAACTCTTTCCATTTACACTGACAGGAAGTTTGGTATTTATATTTCCGGCGGTGTTTGTCATGGTATAATATTGGTATTTGTCCCGCGCATTGGAACCTTTGCGACCCATCAAAGGAAGTATTTGTTCCTTACCCGATTTGCGTGTTAGGATACCGATCTGCGAATAACTGCCTTCATATCCACGGGTTTTTATATTGACAGGAAGTCCGTAAGATGTGGAAGCACCCTCCTCAATGTATTTGAGGGGAGGTCCATCAATACGTTGCATGGGATCCTGACGCGTATCAACGGGAAGCATATGATTGACATTTGCATTTGGAGGAACCACAAAAACAACCGGTTGAACGAGGGAACCATCTGCATTTGATCCGTTTTGCGCTAAAGGACGCCTGGTAATATTTGTATGATATAGATAGATCATGATAAACAACACAATGAATAACAGAGCAAAAGTCATATTTTCAATGCAAAATATTCCGGGAATACATGTTTTACGTGCCATTGTATAACATGTATAGAGATAAAGAGGGGGGGAATCCCCCTTCGACCCCCCCTTCGAGGTAAGGTTTAATAAGGACCTCACGGAAAATGAGGGTTGTTAAGGGAACCATCGGTTCCCTTAAAATTAGAAGAAAGGAGGCCAGTTTGTATATCCAGCAATACTAGATACTGAATTGGGTGGTGGTGTTGGTGTATTGTTCATCCAAGCACTCCACTTTTCACTTGGAATTACTGATTCGAATATCTTCGCGAATCCATCGTTCATTTGACTTACGTTACATTTATTCAATTGCGCCCATTCATTAAACGTTTTATGTAATGTAACATTCTCACCATTACTCATTTGGTAAACACCCTTACACCGAAAGCATTTATCGGTAACTGATTTATCCCATTTTACAATATGAAACCCTGTAATTAAATAAACTACATCGTCTATTGGTAAAATCACCATTTCATAAATATCATTCACGAGTGGTTGTAAATTGATCCCAAAAATAGCACGTATTAAAATGATTGGCAGTTCGATTGTCACACCATATACAATACCAAAAACAAGGTCGATTATGTAATAAATCGTGCACTGTCCGTTCCAAAAATTGACAAATTTATCCCAGAAACAGTCCCACATAACCTTAAACGTAAAAGCGAAATTGTCTGAACCGTAACTGAATTCATTGGAACCACACGTAACATGATTTTTGATACCGTCTCTAAGATTTGGACCCCCAATCGCTAAGAACGTGATTGCAGTGATCATGATAAATACGATTATTATAATTCCGATTACAGTGGTGATGAGACTTATCATATCTAAAAAGTCAGCAAGCCCCGCTTCAATATCATCAAGCGTCGATTCAACGAAAATTATTACTTGTTCCGCTATTTCAATAAAATTATCAATCATAGAAATGGTATCTTCAACGTCAGCGATAGTATCCTCGATCAATTCAACTGTATCTTCAGGGATTTCTACGGCTGAATTCTCTGCTAAATCTGTAAACATATTAGATAATATTAGTTATATAATATGTTGATTTTTATTATAACATTTATGCGTTTGAAGATTCATAATTATTCGTTGGTTCAATGTAAATTAATACTTGTTCCGCCATTTCAATAAAAATATCAATCATAGAAATGGTATCTTCAACGTATTCAACTTCTTCCGTTACCTGAAGTGGAATTTCCACATTTTTCATGTCTAAATATACAAAATACATCATACTATATCATATAATGATAGTTATATGTCGATTTTTATGATAACATTTATGCGTTCGAAGATTCGGAATTATCCGTTGGTCCAGAAGCACTGGCGCTATTTGTCGGTTCAGTCGTTTCTGGTTGAAAGGATGAAGATTCTAAAGAAGACCCGCTCTTATTTTGTTTTTTCATCATTTTACCAATCAAATGTAATTGATCTACGACGTTTTCTTCCAAGTCCAACAGAGTCTTGGTATTGGTGCGCTTTTCAGGATCCGTAATTTGGTCGGCTTTATCTTGTGCTCTACCTATAATAGCTTTCATTCGTGTAATCTTGTCTGCAGGAAAGTCGAAAGTACTACCGGTAATTTCGGCATTTGATTCCGATGTGGCATCGTCCTTTGTTTCAAGACCCTCACGAATAGCGTTATTTGCTAAACCTTCTTGTAAACCTTTCCATTCCATGACAAAGCGAAGTATACTTGGAATGCATATGGAAAAGAACAATATAACAACCATATTTTTGGAGAAGAAAGAGAGTATAAACCCAGTTAATAACATGAAAGCAATATATAATTCATTTGCAGACATCAAATATGCATACATATTGACAAGGGCAATGGCAAAAAGAAGCCATAATACTATCTTATTTTTTATTAATTTATCAATTTTAGCACTAGAAAACATATTTTTCATATATATATATCTTATGTATATTTTCAAGGAGAAGGTGGACTCTTTGGACCGTCACCTATCTGTAAAAGGGTGGATGGCTCTTCGGGAGATTGACTCAAATATTCTTCGGGAACAGTATCTTGTGAATATATTTCCAAGACTTCTTTTACCACCTCCTCGCGCTGAATATCTTCGCGATCAAATTCAAAACTGCTAATGGACGATGAACGGTTTCCACGAAATTTATCTAAAAACTCTTCCAATCCGTTCATTTCCGACCCCCTGTCATGTTGGTCCAAATCGCCAGTAATCGTGAGTTTACTGTTTTCTCCTAAACGGGTTAACAACATTTTCATTTGTGATCTAGTGGCATTTTGCATTTCATCGGCAACAATCCAAGCATTTTTGAATGTGCGTCCGCGCATATATCCTAAAGGTGCAATCTCGATGATTTTCTCCTCCAATAGTTCAGTTACTTCTTTTGGTTGAATGAATTCATAGAGAATATCGTAAATGGGGCGTATCCAAGGAGCCATCTTTTCCTCTAAAGTTCCTGGGAGATATCCAAGGTCTTCATCAACCGATACTGAAGGGCGTGTAAAAATGAGCTTCTCGCAGTGTCCTTGTAGAAAATTACGAATGCCAAATTCCGTTGCAAACAGCGTTTTGCCGGTTCCCGCTGGACCAGTTGCAATCACGATTTTTTTGGATTTTGACCGTAACATGGAATGATAAATTTCCTGACTGCGATTCTTCGGTTTGGAGAATTTTTCTTCAAATGACGCCTTTTCCTTTTCAGATAAATATTGCAAATTTTCATAGAGGTTCTTTTGCGATTTGAGGTCGAGAAGTTCTTCTTCGTGGTCGTGCAACAATTCCTTTTCGTTTTGTCTTCTCCCTTTTCTACCTCCCTTTCGTTTGTCTCCTCCTCCTTGATTCGACATAATTATATATATATCATTATGTAATAAAAACTGCAAATGAAACTAACGTGTTTTGTATACATGATACGGAGTTAGATCTAAAATGGTCTGCATTTTTGGTAAAAATAAAATATACGACCTAAAAATCCATTTTCAATTCAAATACATCCTCGTCCATTTTTTTATTTGCTAAAGCGTATTCTGAATTTGTTCTTTCGAAAAAGTTTACTTTCGATTCCACACTAATTAGTTCCATGAAATCAAACGGATTCGACGAATTATATATTTTGTCATATCCAAGTTGCAGACATAATCGATCGGCCACAAATTCGATATATTTGGTCATCATATTCGCGTTCATACCAATCATTCTGCATGGAATTGCTTCGGTAATAAATTCCTTTTCAATGACGACTGATTCGCTAATAATTTGATGAATATTCTTTTGAGAGAGTTTCTTTTCCATCTTGGTGTATAATAAAACGGCGAATTCCGTATGTAAGGCTTCATCGCGACTAATCAATTCATTGGAAAAAGTAAGCCCGGGCATGAGACCGCGTTTTTTAATCCAATAAATAGAGGCGAAGGATGATGAAAAGAAAATGCCTTCAATAGCGGCAAATGCGACTAAGCGAGTAGCGAACGAAGAGTCGCTATCTCCGATCCATTTTTTCGCCCAATCCCCCTTTTTCTGAATGCAAGGGAAATTGTCTAAGGCGTGGAAATACATGTCCTTTTCTCGGCGGTCCTGGATATAGGTATCGATCAATACACTATACATTTCCGAATGGATATTTTCCATGGCGATTTGGAAGCCGTAAAAACTACGAGCCTCTGCAATTTGAACGTCGCCCATAAATCGAATCGCCAGATTTTCCAATACAATTCCGTCCGATGCAGCAAAAAACGCCAAAATCATGGAAATGAATTTTTTTTCGTCTGCATTCAGGGTCGCCCAATCGACTAAATCCTTGGATAAATCCACTTCTTCGGCTCTCCAAAAACAATCCACTTGTTTCTTATACATTTCCCAAATGTCATTGTATTGCACTGGGAACATGACGTATTTGTCGTCATTTGGCGTTAAAATAGGTTCAGTTTGATTCGCTGACATTTGCTAAATAATATTATGACACATATTATTTGGCGAGTTTATTCTTCACAACTTACATTGCAACTATCGGTAGTACGCAAACAATATTCAATCTGATACCCTAACGTATATCTAGCGACAAGTTCGGATAGATTTTTCGGTAGATCGTCCCGTTTATTGAGGATTTGATGAGTGTTATTGAATACGCCGGTAAATGCGTCTAATATGTCGTTATTTTGTTCGATTTTATCGAATTCGGCGATGATCTCTTCGGGAATTTCCTTCTTCAAATCTGCCATCGATTTTTGTAATTCCTCATAATGTGTTTCTTTATCGAGCGAATATCCAAACGTACATTCTTCGTAATATAAACTTTCGTCTTCGTATTCTTCTTCTTCAATCGCCGACTCAATATGTGCTTCTTTGCTATCATAACACTGATTACAATAATTCTGCCAATCGATTTCCGCCACACAATTACATACGTGCCAACTATAATACGTAACCGGTTTTACATTCATCAAATTTTCAATATCACAGCTTCCTTGGACGCCAAACCAAAATTTACCCTGGATATCGCCGTCATAAAATCGTCCCATTATGTTATTTGTAGATTACATATCGAAAGGGGACTCAACGATAATCAATTTTCCAGTATACAATTACGTTTGGCGGTATTTTGTCATGATATTGTAATGAGAACAATCCATAAGGCATATATCGTTGTTTTATTATGGATAATAGTAATGTGCCTTTATCGGGGTCGTGTGGTAGAGGGATTTGATGCATCTGAAACGTCTACTATGGACCCTCCTGTATACGTCATCAATCTTGACAAAGATGCCGAACGATACCAAGAATTCATGGATTTTTATGATAAATCCGATTTTTCCAAGATACCATGCAAGCGTTTTCCAGCGATTTATGGGAAAAACGTCGACAGTGAAAGTTATTTAGCACCTCACGCAAAAGACGAATTTAAAACAGTCAATACCCACGGTTATCGAACAAAACATCATCAACTTACCCACGGCGGAATGGGGTGTTTTTTGAGCCATTCTCGTTTAGCAAAACAGTTCCTTGAAGAACATGAGAACGACGACGTTCCGTATATGGTGGTATTTGAGGATGATACTGTATGCAAACCCGAAACAAAACAATTGCTCGATGAATATATTTCCAATGCTCCTTCCGATTGGGATTTACTATCTTTTCAACAATGGCGTTTGAAGGGAGAAGATGTCAATGAACTGTATAAAAAACCCTCGAGTTTTTGGGGAACTGGAATGTATGTATTGCGTAAATCAGGAGCGCAGAAATTATTGGATGAAGTAAAAAATACGAAAATAGACGGACAAATTGATGCCTATTTGTCGCGCATGTCGCAACAAAACAAAATGAACCTCTATGCGTGTAAAAAAACCCTCACAGTGGATAATAGCAAGAATATATCAAATATTCAGGCAGAATTGCACGAAAAGAACGGCGTCGATCCGTTTGATTACTTTGGAACTCCGCTGTAAATATTAGTTTGGAGGTAATTTATATAAAGAATCGTCTGGATTATAACGTGGGTGACATATAGGTGCCCGCGCACCCGATTTAGCTCAGTTGGTAGAGCATTTGACTGTAGTGGTTGTAAAATAATCGATGATGGTTATCGAAGGGTCACCTGTTCGAATCAGGTAATCGGGAAAAAATATACATGCGATATCGGATATATATTTTAACGTTCATATACATTATATAACTATGGATATGAAACAAGAATATTTTGCTATATGGGAATTTTATTGCAATAAATACAAAAGGCGCAATGGACCGCGTGAAAATGGATTTGCAAAAGAGATTGAGAAAAGTATCGATGAAATTCCATTTGAATTGTTTGATTATCATCTCTATTTACGAGATTATCCGGATATACGCGCACAATTTAGATCGAATGCAATGTCAATGATGAAACAATCAAAAATAAATCCGGTGCGTGTTTTAGACCATTATTTACGCACTGGGCGACAAGAAGGACGACGCGCGTATTGTATACGCGAAAATGGCGAAAAAGTGCCGTTTCATGGATTCGATTATAGAGAATACGTAAGGGTGTGTTCGCATGCATATAATTCACGCATATCCAATGAATTAAATGGATACATTCATTATCTTCAACAAAATCCCAACCCAAAAATGATTACAATAAAAGCAGAAGGAACCGTATTTGCCGAACCACATAAGAATCAATTGTGGAGCTCTACTTTAAAGGAGGAATGGACGAAGTTTGATCCATGGAAATACAAAGTAAAGTATGGTAAAGGCGGAGACAATGCAAAAGAACTCTTTATCGATTATTTACTCTCTTCTAACAAGACGACTATCGTTGAAACCGTACCGATTCCCACCATACAGGTCCAACCGCCACAAAATACTCCAAACAATGTATTGATTGTCATGCCAACATACAATCGCGCTAGTAATATCGAAGCGGTAATTCGACAAATGGAATCCCAGACATATACAAATTGGACGTTTTTGATAATTGATGACGGGTCTACCCCCGAAAATAAGACAATTTTCCACGCAACACGAGAGAAATATAAAAATCATTCAAATATCATGTTTAGAGAAAACGAGTGCAATAAACACATTGCATACACTCTGAATCGTGGTATTGATTTTTTTCATCAGCATGATGAACTGACACACTTAACATGGATATCCGACGACAATGTATATTTTCCCCATTACGTCGAACAATTAGTTAATGCAAATGTAGCATTTGCCTATGGATATTATACCACACATAAATCTAATACGGGCGAAGATGCAGTCAATACATACCAATATACCGGATATGAAAATGTATTGACCGATTTTCACGGATGCGCTGCATTTATGTGGTCTAAAGATACGATGAAAAAGGTGGGTATGTATAGAGAAGACGTACCTGGGTGCGAGGATTTCGAATATTTGGTGCGAACATTCAAAGTTACATCCATGTCGGATATTTTCCATGTGAAAACTTCCCTTATGCGATATCATATTCATCCCGATTCGAGTTTCTCCAAAGGAATGCGGCGAATCATGAACTTACGAAATGATTTGATCCAAGAATTCAAAGGGAATCGGGTCACATCATCGAAAACAGTTTCTATTGTCGTATTGTGTTACAATAAAATGGACTATACGCGACAATGTCTTGAAAGTGTTCTTCTCCGTACGAATCTTGCGAATGCAGAAATAATCGTTGTAAATAATGCATCGACAGATGGCACACGAGAATATTTGGAGGAATTACGGTCAAAGCACGCCAATGATATACATATCATTCACAATACCAAAAATCTAGGATTTTCGAAAGGAATGAATATTGGCCTGAAACATTCGAACAGCGAGTATATTATATTACTAAACAATGACACAGTAGTCACTGCGAATTGGGACTGCGAATTAATCAGTGTATTGAGAGATACTCCCTCGGTATTTGCCGTTACCCCCGTCACCAACAATAGCGGAAACGAATCCAAAATGGATATTTTGCACAATGATCCCGACGATTTTTTTGCAAAATATAGGTCAACTCAAACCATATTACCGTCAACATTTTTATGTAATTCACTTGGACTATTTTGTGGGGCTTTCCGTCGAAACGAACTATGTGATGTAGGTGGATTGGACGAAGCATATTTGAATGGATGGGAAGACGATGATTTATATGAAAAATTGACTCGATTAGGGAAAAAAGTACATATAGCAACGCGGTCGGCTGTCTATCATTTCGCTAATGTGACTGTTGGTAAAGGTGCGTATTCGGAACGATCCAACCCAAACAAGACCCATTTTGAGAAAAAATGGAATAAGTCATGGACGTCTCATGGCAAACATTCCTTTATTACAGATTGTTCGACTGGTATGGAGGTGTATCATGGTATAAACAATGTCGACAAGTATATGATGGAAAATCATGGTAAAGAATGGAAGTGGAGGATGAAAAAGGTCCCGACGTGTAAAAACGCAATTCAAATTGACCCTCACTTATATGAATATTTACATGGAAAATCAATCAAAAATGTATATCGTGAAATACATGATCGCGGTGTGAAAGAGGGTTTGATTTATTCCATCAACCAATTCAAAAGTTATTTTGAATTAGGTGAAGATGTCTTTTATAAAAGGGGTGAATCGTATTTTTGCAGGATTCATAATTATTACATTGATTTACACCTACTCGCGAATTACATATACGAGAAAAGTGCAGATGAATACATACAGGATATTCGGGTCGTGGAAAATACGTTAACTGATATTTTGGTTGCAGAATACGCAATATGTTCGTACATTGGAGACGAAAGTGTCGGTCATGATTTACTCCAAAAAATACTTACGTCAAACAAAGGACACTTCGTCCAACTATTTATATGTAAAACAGAGGAAATATATCGTAATATGCAGGGAAAAATGAACCAGTTTCCAAATCGAATTGTATTTCGTAGTAAAGAATACGGGTGTGATATCATTCCCTCTTTGCAAGCGATTCACTACGCCCAAAAGTATAATATACAGTATATTTACAAATTTCACACGAAAAGTGATAAAAAATGGTTTGATGACTGTACGGATTATTTATTGCAAACAGATTCCGCAACATTGAAATCAATCGCTCAAAAGAAAAACTGTGTGGGTCGAGAGGACTATTATTTGGATATCAATCATCGAAGCGAACATATTCATTGTATACAGTTAAAGCAACGATATTTGCATTTATGCGATAAGATCCAATTTGTAAAAGGTTCCATGTTCTTTTGTAAAATGGAGGTATTTTCTACAGTATTGCAGTTTATAAAAAAACATCAACATCGTTCATGGTTTTTGAATAATGGATATGATACGAACATTGTCAATTTAGATAATTCACCCATACACTTTCTAGAGCGATTGTTTGGTATCATTCGTGTCAAATAGTGAGCGTTATGTCAATAGTTTACAAATCATTTTCCAACTCTCTCCTTTTCCATAAGGACATTCTTCATTCACTTCGTAATTTTCATAGATTTCTTGGACGATGTTTTCTAAAAGGGTGGGACTTTCACACATGAAACTATGTATACCGACGCTTTCTGGTCTTTCTGTGGTCTTTCGACAAACCACAATTTTTTTGTTTAAAAAACTGCATTCTTCTTGCAGTCCACCACTATCACTGATTACAAATTTGCATTTTTTAACGAGCTGGATGAGTTCGTCATGATTCATGGGGTCGACCACCCTGACTTTTTCGAAAAGGTGTCGGTGTTTTTGGACGTTTGGGTTTGGATGTAATGGAATGATAAATTCGATTTCATCGTATTGGGTTGCCAATTTTTCGATGGTGCGGAACCATTCGTCCATATTTGCGTGATTATCACGGCGATGCATGGTAATTAATACGAAATTTCCATAATCGCAACCTTCTCTTGAAATATTATCCAATCCGGTATTTCCTACAACGTGGACTGTATTGTCATGAACGGAAATATTTTCTCGAAGTAAGTTTTGTTTGTTATGGACGGTGGGACATAGATGGATATCCGCCAATCGAGTAAGGATTTGACGGTTCATTTCTTCTGGATAAGGATCCATTCGGTCATTGCTTCGAAGTCCTGCTTCTAAATGGATGATTTTGATACCGTGATGAAAAGCGGAAAGGGCAATGGCACAAGCGGTCGATGTATCTCCTTGGATGACAACGTAATCGATTCCTTCAAACAAATGGTCGTGCTGTAAAATATGGCAATAAATATCGTTTAATCGATTTTCACAATGTTTCGTATCCATGTGTAGGCGGATATCTACGTTGGTATTTTTCAATAGATCGGGATGTTGTCCGGTAAAACATGTTTTACAGTTCGGTAAATGGGCTATTAAAGAACTGACTTTGATATATTCGGGTCGCGTGCCAAAACAAATGAGGATTTTCATATACATTATGAGATATTTGAGTATAGATAAAAATACGAATTAACGTATTAATTTATTTTGTTTAAAAAAAAATAACAACTATATATATATATATATGAAATCGCGGAGAAAATTTGGTAATAAGTTACATGCGTTCAGTCCAAGCATTGTAACCTCATCATCCCCTCAAATGAATACATTAAATATGTCACACTTGCACTTAATCGAACCATGTTTAGAAGAAGAAATGATTGAATTATTTGATGCGGATGCGTATTTACAAGACTATCCGGATTTGCGTAATGCGTTCACTTCGACCAAGCCAAAACTGATGGGTAGACCCGCCAATATAAATCTATTGCAGGTTTTAAATCATTATTTACATTATGGCCGTAATGAAGGTAGAACAGCGTATTGTATCCGACAAAATGGAGAAAAAGTATTGTATAACGGATTCAACTTTGAAGCTTATAATAAAGTTTGTGAAAGTGGATATAATTCACGGGTTAATAATGAATTAAATGGGTATATACATTATCTTAATACGATTAAAACAAACCCGAAACCATTATTACTGCATGTAAAGTCGTCTGTAAATGTCTTTCCCGAACCCTTAAAAAATCAGGGGTTTATTGCAATGTTACAGCGTGAGTGGGCGAAATTTGATGCATGGAAATATAAGAGAGACCATGGAAAGAATGGAAGCGCGAAAGAACTCTTTATCGATTATATTTCGAGTAATAATAAACATATTAACTTTATATCAGAATCAACATTAATAAATGACAAATGTAATCAATTAACTATGGAAAGATTTGATTGGGAAAAATATGTGTCATTTTATAAAGATCTTAAATTTTTTTCTAAATTGAAGGCATGGAATCATTGGATATCTTATGGTAAAAATGAAGGACGAAAATTATTTAAAACTGCGAGTTTTGATTGTAAATCCTATTTTCAAATAATAAAAGATAATGCTATTAAGAAACATATAGAAAATAATATTATTTATAGTAACGATAATAAAAAAAATTCAGTGTTATCCGATGATGAATTGATATTGACAAATAATTATAATATAAAACATGAATTTATTACCTTACCATTAGAAAAGTTAGACCATCTAAATGATTATATTTTTGTCATAGATTTTCCAAATGGAGGAGGTGGGACTACAATATTTTTAAATAAAATTATATCAAAATATAAAAAATATAATACGTTTGTAATTGCAAGAAATTTTGGTAATGAAATGTGTTTATTCTTGAATGATGAATATGAAATAGATAAAAAATTTACCAATAAGGAAGCCTTATGTTTTTTAGATACGAATAAATATAAATTCCAAAAAATATTTGTAAATCATACTTTTACACATAATGATGATTTTTTACACAAAATTTTTGAGTTAAATAAAGAAACTATTTTTATTACACATGACTATTTTAGTATAGATAAGGATCCTCAACCTTTTCCACATAAAATTACTGAAAATAATAATAAACATTTAAACAAATATTCAAAAATTATTACCCAAAATAGGTGTAATTTAAATGTTTTTAATAATTACATTACCAATAAAAATATAGATATAATTATAACCGATTTACCAGACTATAAAGAAAGAGAAACATTAATTCAAACTAACAATAAAAATACGATTATTGGAATAATAGGAGTTATTTCAGAGTTAAAAGGAAAAAAAATTTTGGATGATATATGCGAATATTTCCAAGATAATAATAAAAATATAGAGATTGTTGTATTTGGCAAATATGATAATGATAAAAAATATAAGAATGTGATGAATTATTTATACTCTGATGTTTTTCAATTAAATAATTTATTAATTCAACATAAACCAAATATTCTATTAGAACTTTCAATATGGCGCGAAACGTACTCGTTCACATTAACATTAGGAATGATAACTAATCTTCCAATTTTATACTCAAGAAAAACAGGAGATTATACGGTCGAAGATAGGTTATCAAAATATGACAAATCTGTACCTTTTGATAGTATATATGAAATTGAACCGTTAATTCAAAAACATAAACAAAACTTTTTATATACAATATCGAGATCAATCTATTATAATTCATTTTGGGATAAATTATTTAGTCGAGATAATACAAAAAAAATAATTTATAAAAAATATTTTAATAATTTAGAAATTTATCCTATTTACTTTCCCCAATTTCATACGATTATTGAAAATAATTCAACATTTTATCCAGGTTATAGTGATATTGTAAATTTAAATTCATTACCAAATTCATTTGAAAAGTTAACCCCTAATTTAGAAGATTTTAATTTAACAAATATAACTGAGTATAATTTACTTAATACCAATATTATTCGAAAACAAATTGATCTTTTAAATGACTATAATTATAGCGGGTTTGCAATGTATTATTTTTGGTTTTCTAAAAACACAATTACTAAGAATCATCAAATGGTAATGACCGATGTTATCGATTCGTTTTTTAATGACGCAATTCAAATGAAAGGTAAAAAAATATATTTTTTATGGTGTAATGAACCTTGGAGCGATAACGATGCATTTGGAAATACTGGAGGTTTTAAAATAGAAAACTATTATACTGAAACTGACATAAATCTAAATATAGATAATTTATTGAAATATTTTAAACATGAAAATTATTTAAAAAAAGATAATAAACCTTTGTTTAGTATACATCATCCGTGGACTGCATCTATAGATCAGATAAAGTTATTTGAAACAATATTAACAAGAAGATGCATTGAAAATGGGTTTGATGGAGTACATTTGTTAATTAATTCAATGAACGGTAATTATGAATATTTAACTACTTACAAACATAATTTTAATTATAAAAATAAACAGAATACTTTATATGGAAAATATAACAAACAAATATATCTAGATTTTGAGAAATATTATAAAGAACACGTTCCATATGTAAATAGTACGAATATGATTACGTTTGATTTTGATAACAGAGCACGTCTGTCCAAACCAAATAAACTTACAAATTCCACCATATGTATAAACAATAGCGAATATAATAAAATACAACTAATTAAATCCATGCAATATAAGGAATTACATTCCAATTTGAATATGATTTTTATTAATTCGTGGAATGAATGGGGGGAAAGAATGGCTATTGAACCGTCTAATGAAGTTGGATATTATTATTTAAATTTAATTAACGAATATTTGGGTAAAGATTGAATATTTAGTATACAAATATAATCTATGCGATATATAATTTGGAAAAATAATTTTCAAAGTATATATATATACATATAATGATTATAGAAAACAAAAATATTAATATAAAACACTACAAGATGATGTGTCTACATCGAATTGAGCATATCAAACAAAAATTAAATAAAGATACATTAATGGATGACGATTATCTAGAATTTTATAATACCGATAAAAAAAATATGTCGGAAATAGATCAAATGCGAGCGGAATCTAAAAATATAAGTGAATTTCTAATAAATATTACCAATGAAAAAATATACACACCAAAACAAATTTATGAGAATTTAAATAATTGTTTATATAATTATAAATCCGCATTATTTAGTTGCGGACATAATGTAAAAGAACATCAGGATAAGTATAATCAAATAGAAAATAGTGATGAATTTATAAGATGTTGTTGGAAAAATAATATGATTGATAATATTGATATTATTGGAATAGGTAATCTCATGAACCTTCAAGTTAATTATTTAGAAAACAATCAAAGTTTTGTGTTATGTATTCAACCTCCAATTATAAGCAATGAGATCACACATTTTCAAATTAAAAAAACTACAATAAAATTCATAGATAAAAATGATGCATTATATTTCGATGAAAAGCTTAATAAAACATTATCTCCAAATTTTATGCATAATGATATATACATATTTATCGTATTTTTAAGATATATTGGACTTAAAGAAATTAATTTATTCGGGTTTTACTTAGATAATAAAATGCTTGATATTAGAAATTATAATTATTATGATGACATTATTTGTAACAAATCTCATTATTATCAAACAATTGATAAATCTCGAACTAAAGAACCTGGAATGTTCTACGATCATTTGAATTCTTGTTCGTTAAAAAATTGGGCGGATAGTAATAATACATTAATATATAATGTATCGAAGACCGGGTGCATTAGTAATACAATCCCAAGAATTACATTTGAATCCATTTTTTTAAATAATAAAACCATTATAGAACCTGAATATAAATATGAAGACCTGTCAGTCCAAATGGATAAATATATTGATAAGGAGTTTTATTGTAGAAAATATAACAAACCATTTAATATAAGAGATTATATAGATTCAATTTATTATATGAAACAGATAAATGATAAGGATTTAAGAAAAGATTATCAAATAAGCAATTTATTGAAAGAAATTATGGGGGTTACTGCGTATATAATGAAATATCCAGGTACTCATAATCAAGATATAAAGGCGATCAATATGAATTTACACACTGTATTTGGTTGCCATTATATAATGTTCTTTAATAATGCGATGGAAGTTTGTTTTTATAAAGATTTTGATTTAATTAATAGCAACGAATACTGGGATGAAAAATTAATTGAAAATAGTAATAAAATATCAATATTTACAAACAAAGATATTATTGATTATCCTTTACAAATTTATAATGAAAGTAAATATTTTTATTTATTATTATTAAAATTACGATTCAAATGTATAGATCATTTACCAAATGATTTTAATGCGATCGAATATAAACAATTAAATGAAGATTTAAAACATATGACAGTTTTAGAGGCATCAGCACATTATATTAATCACGGTATTTCAGAAAAACGAACATACAAATAGATAATATATTCGTATATTGTGTAAATTTATTGTATTACAAATGTATATATATGGAATCTCTAAACAAATTTTTCATTATGTGTGGTCCGAATGTGATCGAAAGTGAAGAACACACTATGTCTATGGCACGGAAACTAAAGGATATATATAGTAAATATGATATCCATTATTTTTTTAAAACCTCTATCGATAAGGCAAATCGCTCATCACTTAATTCTTACCGAGGGGTAGGTTTCGAGGAAGGTTTAAGAATATTGAAAAGAGTAAAGGATGAATTAAATATTCCAATTATCACCGATATCCATGAAAGTTGGCAGGCAAAACCAGTGGGAGAGGTTGCCGATATCATTCAAATTCCAGCATTCTTATGCAGACAAACCGATTTACTAAAAGCTGCAGCAGAAACGGGAAAAATAATCCAAGTGAAAAAAGGTCAGTTCTGTTCCGCAGAGCAAATGCATAAATGTAAGGAAAAAATTATTGCATTCGGTAATCCCAATGTAATATTATGTGAACGAGGAAATTCTTTTGGATACCAAGATTTAGTAGTAGATCCCCGCAATTTAATTTGGTTAAAATCAGATACCAATTTAGTTTCCATGGATATTACTCATTGTCTACAAACCCCTTCGCAAAAATCTGCAGATGGGACTGTCAAATGTGGCGGACATAGAGATCTTATTCCGTATATGGGGAAAATGGCAATTTGTTTAGGTGTAAATGGAATATTTATGGAAGTGCATGACAATCCGGATGAAGCGTTATGTGATGGACCAACACAATGGCCGTTGGATAAATTGGAATGGTTGTTGGATTTTTTGGATATATTGCAGAAAAATTAATAATTATAGTTTGAAATATTCATCATCAATTAGGAAGAATACTTCAGGATTATTGGGTTCATTTGAAAAGAAAATATTCATGGTGAAAAAATATAATATTTAACTATTATATAATGAAAAAAATTTTAGGAATAATGACTGACCGAACAGAAGAATTTTCAAAATATAATATTTTATTTATTAAAAAATTTATTCACGAAATCGATGAATTCTATATTTTTACAACAGAAGAAGCATATAACAATTTTTATGTAAATATATTAGATTTCCCTCATAAAAAGGTATTTTTTGAAAAATCTGACTTTTATCCTAAGAAAATTGGTTATGGATTTCATATTTACAGTGAATATTTATGCAATCAAACAGAAGAAGGTTCGATTGTTTATTTAACTGGGGATGGAGCGTTTATGGTAAAAAATCCCTTCGACTTTATAAAAGATGAAGATGATTTTGATGTAATAAATTGTATTCATAACCATCATGGGCGAGATATGTGTTTTGATATTGGTTCATTTTTTAAGAATACTAAACAAACAAAACTATTTTTATCAAAATTAACGGATTTTTTTAATAATCCGGTAGATGAATTACAATTATACCCCAACGGTAATTCAACCCAGTTAATCAATATTGATAATTTATCTAGATGGTTAATTGCTCAAGATTTATATTGGAATATATATATGAAAAATGAAAATATTAAATACTTATATGAATTGGCGAACATTAAATTTTTTAAAAACAGATTTCACTGGGCGGGCAATTCGGCATCAACAACATCATTTGTTTCAACATTATACGACTCTTTATTTTTGAAAGAAGAATGCCTCATCAATTTATTAGGACGACATAAATATTTAATTAATCAAGATTTTTATAAATATTATTATGAAAAATCCTTGGATAAAACAGATATTTTATCTAAGGATAAGTGTATTGAAATATTTAAAGGGGAGTATAATCGTGAAAAAACATTAAAAATTGCAGAACATTATGATATTATACATAAAACAAAATTTAAATAAAGTACTACTATTATAATTTAAAATATACTGTTAAATTATAATACAATACTTTTATGGCAAAAATATTATGTTGCATTCCTGCACGGTATCATTCTTCTCGTTTACCTGGAAAACCTTTATTAAAAATTAATGACAAAACCATAATTCAACATGTTTATGAAAAAGCTTTGCAAACAAAAGTCGATGATATCGTAATATTGACCGAGGATAAACGTATTTTAGATGAAGTCACTTCGTTTGGAGGGAATTGTGTGATAGTAACAGAAGAATGCTTGAATGGTTCCGAACGAATTATACGCTATTTACAAACTATCGATCACAGTAAATATGATATCATTGTTAACATACAAGGTGACGAACCCTTTATAAAACCAAATGTAATAGACGAAACTATTGATAATTATTTACAACAACGACCAGCATGCTCTACTATTTGTTTTAAGACAGATCATAGAGATGAGATCTTATCCAAATCAAGAGGAAAGGTTATTGTAGATCAAAACAACAATATTTTATATTGTTCACGAAATGTAATTCCTAGTAATAAAACCGAAAATATTATATCCAATCATCAATATAATATCCATGTTGGAATTTTTGTATATGATAAGAACTATTTATTGAATCATTTTGTTGGACCAAATACACCATTTCAACTTCTTGAGGATATTGAATGGTTAAAAATCATCGAACAAGGATTTAAAGTAAACACCATTTTTTCAGAAGAAATGGAAAGGGGTGTCGATACGATAGATGACTTTGAATACTTAAAAAGTAAATATGAAAAATAAACTAATGAAAATAACTGTATATTTTCATCAGTTTACTCTAAAAATACCTATTATTTTTTTCTCTTGCAACACCGGAAGATATGCGTTTTGTTTGCTTATATCACAAACAAATTTTTCAATATTCGTTTCATAACTAAATTGTTGATTTATATTGTCTATTGTGATTGACGTTAATGGTGAGTGTTTTAATAACAGTCTGCGAATATCTCCATCCGTTAAGATACCCAGTAAAGTATCATTTGTATCTACAAAAAAACAACAACCAATACAATGATCGGTCATTTTTAAAAATATGTCATTCATATTAATTATTTCTCTCATCACAATTTTAGGGAATTCATTAATCATGACATCCTTGATTCTTTTTAAATTATTTCCTATATTCCCAGCAGGATGATTTTCCTTATACCCGTCGATTGTGATATTTTGTTTCAAGATAGAAACAAGTACATTAATAAAAAGGAGATGAGACATACAGCTATTTGTTGGGATTTTATTAATCTCTCCACTTATTTCTCGCATAAAAGGTGTTTCTATGGTTAAATCACATTCTGTCTTGAATAATGATTCACTATCACAACATATACCAATAATATGACTTTTTCGCATTTTCATATACGGAATGATTTCCATTAATTCTTTGGTATTACCACTCTTGCTAAACATAATTACAGTATCATTACTATCCATCGTACCAATATCACCGTGTAGTGCGTTTACAGTTTCTAAAAATGTCCCTTTTATTGATATTGATTTTAACAAGTCACAACAATGTTTTGCTATATTTCCCGATTTTCCGATTCCCATAAAGTAAATAATTCCCTTTGTTTGCTTTATTATTTCAGCCAACTTTTCTATCTCACTTACGTTTAGGTTATCAATTTGATAATCGATTTCCGTTTTGATTTCTTTGATTATATCCATTATGTATAATGAATATAAAAGATTTGTATATATTCATGTATAGATGAATATTTACGTTGATATCGACGATACCATTTGTTATCACAGTGAAGAAGATAAAGCAGTATTAAATTATGGTAATGCAAAACCATACGAAGAACGCATCGATAAAATAAACAAATTATATGATGAAGGAAACACAATTGTATATTGGACTGCTCGTGGAACAAAGACGGGAAAAAATTGGTTTACTGTCACTCATAACCAATTACTATCATGGAACGCTAAATTTCATGAATTAAGAATGGGAAAGCCGAATTATGATTTATTTATTGATGATAAAAATATTCATTCTGACACTTTTTTTAATCAATAAATTAATCAAAATAGATTATCATAATATTCGTTAATCTTTTTACATACAAATAATACATCTGTTTCTAATAACTCGGGATACATCGGTAATGATAATAGGTTGTTTTTGTAAGCTGTCATTGTTGTACAGTGGGATGATGGAACATGACTATATGCTTTGCTATCGTAAAACGGTTTGGGATAATGTACTGCACATCCAATATTATTACTTTCTAAATATTCTTTCAATTCGTCCCTGTTTTCGACTCTAATTACAAATAAATGTATATTGCTAATACATTTTTCGATTGGTTTTATAAAAGTTAGTTCACATTGTTGTTTAATATTTGTGTAATATAATTTTGCCAAACGATTTCTATTTCCATTCCATTCATCCAAATAATCTAATTTAATTGATAATATTCCTGCCTGAATATTATGTATTCTTTCGTTAGCGCCTATTATATCCCATTTATATCTTTCCACAGAACCATAATTTCGATAATGTCTACAAAAGTTTTCATATTTCGAACTATTAGTTACTATTGCTCCACCTTCGCCAAAAGCACCTAAATTTTTAGACGGATAAAACGAAAAACACCCTAGATCTCCAAATGTTCCTAGTTTTTTATTGTTATAACTGGATCCATGTGCTTGTGCGGCATCCTCTATTATTTTGAGATTATATTTTTCTTTTAGAACCTGTAACTTATCCATGTCAACCGAATTTCCATATAAATGGACTACAACCACAATATAATCAAACTTAGTATCACACCACATATCAGGTTCATAATTATTTTTATTTAAATATATTTCCAATTTATCCAAATCTAGTAATAAGTTATCATCAATGTCAACAATTTCATATGGTATTTTTAATTCTTCACATACCAATGGTACAGCAACGTACGTATTTGCCTGCACTAACACCTTTGGGTTTTTAAGTTGCAACGAATTAACTGCTATTTTTAAAGCAGAACAACCGTTGCTTACAGCAATACAATGATCACAATTATTATATTCTTTGAATTTATCTTCAAACTCTAAAACATCCTTACCCATAACAAACGCAGTATCATCTATTATATCTTCTACTTTATTCAATACCTTTCGTTTTATAAGAGCAGTTTGTTCTTTTAAACTAAAATTGGATATTTGTCTTGGTTTATCATCATTTACTTCTTTTATAAATGTATCATAGTCACGAATATATTCTGCTTCGTCGAATTTATACGAACAAATTACCATTACAATGCAATTTTCACTAAAGTTGGACATTACTAACCAATTATATAATGGAATCAAAACCCCTTGTGTTGGATCATTTAAATTATATTCGGTAATATCTTTGCCGTTATCCAGTTTCAACGTAAAACTGCCTTCGATTGGTACCAAAACTTGTTTGCATTTGCGATGGGCGTGAAATCCTCGCTCAAATTTATCCATATTTTTAAGGTAAAAAATGCGTTTTATATTGAACGGTAGATCAAACTCCGCATCAATCGCAATTAATTCTCCCCTTAAATCAGCATTTCTTTTGAAAGAAAACATTATACACTACAATTATATTATATTATATAAATATAATATAATTGTAGTGTATAATGTTTTTAGACGGAGCAGATATACCAATTTCAAATGAAGGATGTACTGTTATTTCAAATGAAGGATGTACTGTTATTTCGTTAGGGAATTATTGTTTAACTTCAATGATATTAAAAGAGAATGGACTTAAATCGGCATCGTATCCATTTGACTGGATGGTTTCGTGTATAGATAATATTACACATGCAATCGATGATGACTTTAGAGAATTTCTCAATATTCAAAATTATGAATATACTCCATATGGTAAGGAACCGATGACGAGAAACAAATTCTATTACCCAAATACAAGTAAACTATTTACTGATGAAAAATCACTTAGATTAAAAACAGACCATCAACATCACGATTTAACCAAACCAGAACATTATAGTTATTTAACTAGATGTGTTGAAAGATTTAATAATCTTGGTAAAGATAACAAAATAGTATTTGTTATGATACAACCCTTATATATTTCAAATTGCAAAGTTGATAATAGTAAATATTCAAAATTATACAATGTGTTAACAAAAAAATTTGGTATTACAGTCAAATTATTGATTTTTAATATGGTTAAATTGAATAACGAACTATTCAAAGAGGAAATAATAGGTAACAATATTCAGGTGTATGAATTAGAATCGAAAATTAGTAAAGGTTTATATGGCATGCAATGGTACGACGAAAAGGGTGTGAATAAATTACTCGAAATAGTTAAAAATGCGTGTAATTAACCGTTTTACAAATCCATCATTTTCATCATATATTCATACACGTAAAATCCTGCAATAGAAGAGGGAATGGAACGCATTAAAGGATATTGAATCCCATTATATAAACGTCTAATATCTATTTTTGACACGGAATTTGACAATAACATATTTTTATAAGTATCCACCGGATAAGTTAATAACCAGACCGAACAACTGGCTAAAGGTGCCCTTACATACACAGGGTAATCCTTCTCCTTCAAGTAATTATAGGAGGATAAAAAAATAACGGAACCGCTTAAATTGCGACCGTACTCTAAACCGGCTGATTTCATAAATATGGGTCTTGGAATTTGGACCGGTAGTTTCATCACCACATTCCTTAATAATATGATGTTGTATGGTAGACTTAATGTGGTGGAAATCACGCTAGCTTTAACTGAGGAATTTATATTATTGTCATTTAGTTTGAATTTTTCATATAATAATCTAAACATTAATATATGATGTTAAAAACATTTTCTTTAACCGACCAAGAGATATTCTCTTATTTATCAAATGATTATAATCCCATTCATTTAGATATTGAATATTCAAAGAAAACTTCTTATAATAAACCAGTTATATACGGAATATTGATTGTATTGAAAGCATTAGAAAATTTAACGTGTTCCGCAAGAACTAAATTTAAATATATAAATGTTGAATTTATTAAATATATAAATGTTGACGATGTTATCAATATAGAATATAATGATGATTTAATAATAGTATATAAAAATACAAATACCATATGTGCCAAAATAGTATATTCACTAATAGATGATGAATCTAATTTAAATTTAGAAGATTATAATAATAATTTAAATATTCCATTAAACAATGCCAAACCATGTGAAGATTATATATATACATTAAATATTAATTCAGAATACTTAAAAACTAATTTCAAAAATATTTATAAAAATTTTAATTTATTGCAAATATATCAAATAATTAATTTAAGTACGTTTGTTGGAATGATTACACCGGGATTAAATTCATTATTTAATTCATTTGAAATGAATTGGGTCGAAAATAATTATGAAGATATGTATACTTTAGATTTCAAATTAAACTATTTTGATAATACTTATAAAACTTGTTTTTATAATTTTAATGGCAAAAATACTAGTGGAAGTATTCAAAGTATTTATAGACCAGAAACTATAAAACAAATTAAATTAAAAGATATATCAATTGTGAACGATCAATTTAAAAATGAAAAAGTATTGGTAATTGGTGGTTCACGTGGAATTGGTGAGGTAATATCAAAAATATTTTATGTGGGCGGTGCCGAAGTTATGATAACTTATAATAATAGTCATAATGAGGCTTTATCGATTTGTGAAGAGTCTGATAATAATATTAAGGCTATAAAATATAATGTGTTACACGATTTTAAAGAAATAAATGAACTTATTGATAATATTGAATTTACAAAGGTTTTTTATATGGCAACACCTAGTATGAAAGAAACCGAAGATTTTGATATTGATAACTTCGATTTATATTATAATTATTATTGTAAAGGATTTAATTTATTATTAAAAAACATTAATAAAAAAAGTTTAGATTATGTGTTTTATCCGTCGAGTGAATATTTAAATATTGAAAATAATTTTAAAGAATATACTATGGCAAAAAAATTAGGAGAAGATATAATTAAATCATTAATAAAAAATAATAAAAATATAAAGTTCGATTGTGTAAGATTACCGAGATTATTAACAGATTTAACAAATAGTATAATAAATGATTTATCGCAAAATCCTTATGATTACTTAATTAAATATTTTAATATTGAAGAAAAAAAGGATAACGTAATAAATAATGATGACGTTACAATCTTATCCAATTTAAATATAGATTTTATTTTAGAGTATACAAATAACAATAAATATTTAAATAATAAATATAAGTTTAATACACTACCATTTGGTCAATTATATCAAACACTAATTTCATCAACTATTAAATCTAATTATTTATTTTTTTTGCTATCATTAGAGGATATTTTAAACGAGGATATAATCTTTTATAATAAAGATGAGTATAAAGATCAATTAGATAGTTTTTATAAGATTTTATTAAATTTTTGCAATAATCACTCTCATTCCAAGATTTACATTTTTAAATGCAAACAAAAATATCTAAGTCCGTTTGACGATTCAAATTATAATCTTCAAAGATTATTGGATTATTTTAATGATAAAATTGTTACAATTCCTAATATTAATATTATTGAAAATTATTTTAATGACCAAATATTTGATCTAGATTTTTATTTAGAATCGAGAAGTTCATTTTCATTAAATTATTATCAATATTTATCAAATAAAATAACAGGAATCATTTTAAGTAATTTAGGTATGAGTATTAAATGTATAGTAGTAGATTTAGATAATACATTATGGGGAGGTGTATTAACTGACGATGGTGTAGACAATATAGAAATAAGTAATGATTATCCTGGAAATAAGTGGAAATTCTTCCAGAAAGTACTAAAAAATTATCAAGAAAAAGGAATAATCTTAGCAGTATGTAGTAAAAATGATATAGATATTGTTTTAAAAGCGTTAGATAAAAATGAAAATTATTTAAAAAAAGATGATTTTATAATTATTAAAGCAAATTGGAACCCAAAATCAGAAAATATAAATGAAATATCAAAAAGTTTAAATATATCAGTCGAACACATCTTATTTATAGATGATAATCCTATTGAAAGAGAAGAAGTAAGACAGAATTTATCTAAATGTCATATATTAGAAATTACAGAAGTTAATCCGATTCATTATGTAAACGAATTAATGATACATCCATTAACTATAAATAATAATATTATAGAAAGTGATTTACAAAAACATAAAAAATATTTGAGTAAAACTGAATATGAAAATCAAAAATCAAGTATAAATAATTTACAGGATTTAAATAGTTTTTATTATTCTTTGAACACATCTATAACGTTTAATTATATAAATGAATATAGTTTTAAAAGAGCATTTCAATTAACTTCAAAAACAAATCAATTTAATTTAAACAAATATCTTTTTAGTGAAGACGAATTTCAAAATTATTTAAACAAAAATATAGGAATAATCTTAGAATATACCGACAAATTTACTGATTTTGACCAAGTTGGAGTAATATTATTAAAAGAAACTAGTAATGAAATTATTATTGATAATATTATTTTGTCATGTAGAGTATTTAATAGAGATTTTGACAAATGCATATTTGTACTAATAAAAAAAATATTAAATTACAAACAAAAAAAAATATGTATTGGTAATTTAACAAAAACAGATAAAAATAAAAATTTTCATGATATTTACGAAAATAATAATTTTGTGAATAAAAATGATAATTTTATTTATAACATAAATAATGAAATATATACTTATCCAAAATGGATAAATTGTATTGATGAAAATATATTTAACAACGATAAAAAAGATAGTATAACTGAAATAACTATTAAATCAGAACAAAAAGATGAAATTAACAATATTATTGATATTAATACAATAAAAGATATAAAAAAAAATATATTAGATTCATTATTTTGTAAGGAGTATGATATAAATGATTTTTATGAAATTGAAAATTTTTCATCTATTAAAATGGTAATGTTACTTGGTATATTAAAAACAAAATATAAGAAGGTTTCTAACCAAATTTCAATTACTTATTTTTATAATAACAATAATGAATTAGTTTCTATCGATATTTTTTGTAAACGAATATTGGATACAATAAACGATATTAATATAATAGTTAACAATAATAATAATAATAATTTAAACGATTATAATATTTCAATTGTTAATAATAATGCGGAACTTGAAAAAGTAAATGAATTTATGATAGAAATGTATAACAAAAAATTCGCATTTTTAGATGAAGAAATATTAAGATGGAATTTAAAAGGATACCGAAATATACATTCTGATAAAATAAATATATTACATACTAAAAGTGAACTTTTTGAAAATGATTACAAAGTTTTAGGTATATTATTTTCAGTAGATATTTATTTACAAACTATCAATAATTCAAAATTAGAATTTGACGTGTCAAACGAGATAATGATTTGGAATTATAAAAAAGAATCTAAATCTAGTTCATTGGATCCAATCAATTATTTAATAAATAATAATAAATCTATAATTGTATCAAATTTAATACCTGAGACATCTATGACTGTTTTAAAAAATACAGATTTCCATATAATTGATGAAATACCATGTTACGTAATAGCTTTAGATTATTCATATGAAAATCTAATAATAGACACTAATGCACCGAAGAAGGAAATATATGATTGGATAAAAGAAGTTAGAGAAAATAGTTTAATACCTTTGGAAAATATAAATTTTAATGAAAGTCTATGTGATATATTAGAGGAATTATGGGTTAATTTTAGTATTAAATATAAACTATTGTCTATCTATAAAAATTCTAATTTTTTTAACTGGAGATTTATTCAAAGTAAATATTATAAATATTATATTAACGGAAATATAAATGAAGGATATATAATTTGGAGAAAAGAAGAGACAATTACAGCAAATATTGGTGTTAGAATATTAGAAATTTTACCTGGAATAGAAAGTATTAATGATGATACTTTTTTAAAAAATTTAATTGGTAGATTTATTAAATATTGCATTTCGGAAAATTTTGAAGTAATTGATTTTATATGCACATCAACAATTTTGAATGAATTTTTAATAATTAATAATTTTAAATTAAAAGATAGTGACAATACAGGAATTACATCTGTTCCAGTCTTTTATAAATATCGCCAGCATGTTAAAAAACGAAATATGGGCATTTATTTGAAAAATAAAAATCTTTTGTCCGAACATACTTTATATTTTACTAAATCATTATCTGATTTTGATAGACCAAACTGCCGAATTTGTAAAAGACCTTTTTGTGATAAATTAGATGTAGATGATATATGTGTTTAATAACATAATATATTTCTAAATTTTTAGGTAATTTATATTTTCAGAAATTTAATACAATATTTTTAAATATTCTATTAAATTTATTAATTTATTATTATATATATTAATTTGTAATTATTTAAAATTATAATTATGAATTTTATAAAGTAAAAGATATTATTCTTTAATAAGATAGAATTGTTTAAGCGATGAGTTTTTTACTAATTTGCATTTTCCAATTGATAAAGTTTCCTGAATAGCAATCGATTCTCCGGGCCAATCTCTCATTATTGCTTCATCGAACACAATTATTCCTCCTTTTGGTATTCTATCCCATAATACTTCAATTGCTAATTTAGTTGGTTCATATAAATCCAAATCTAGATATAACAAACTAACTATTGTTCCTGGGTGTTTTTCAATAAATGTAGGTAACGTTTTCATTACATCCCCTTTTACCAGTTCTATTTGTTCTCTATTATTGATAAATCTAAAATCTTCATGAATTTTTTTTAACTCTAATAGTTCTTGATAACTATCTATTTGAAATGCTCCTTGTTTTTTTAAATGAGGATTTATTTTTAAATTATCTTTTTCATGAACGGAAGAGAACCCTTCAAAAGTATCAAACCCAATTATATTCCTCCATTGATACTGTGGTTCATTCATAAATACACTTTGTACAAAACTAAATAACCCTCCTCCGCCACATACTCCTAACTCAATAATGTCTCCTGGAACATTTTCAATTAATTTATATAATTCATATCTATTTATAAATTGCATTAAACTATTTTTAGGAACATACTTGATAAATTCAGTTAACTTAAGCTTAGTGTTAAATTTTGAATTATCCCATGCATCTGCAAGTTTATTTGTGTAATCTGTTATTTTTGAAACCTCTTTCTCTCGACCAGATTCATTAAACAACGAAGTCATATATATATATTACAATATGTTATTTATTGAATATTTAAACGCATTAATAATTTTAAATTAAAAGATAAATTATTAAACTTTTCGGAAATTTTAATAATTTCATTTATATTCTAAGAGAATAAATTATTTTGAATGAGTTTCCACAGTCCAATCCGGCCATATTCTTTCCATGTCTTCTTTTTCTATTCTTCGGGTTGGTCTAATTTTGTATAATTGGTCCATTCGTTCATCTTCCGGATCTTGGGGTCTCTTAATGAAGGAGGCTTTTGTTCGATAACCTGAACCATCATTACCAAATTTATTGGCATCTCCATTACGATGAGTTAAAGGTGAAATATAATAATAGGCTAAGCTCTTGCGAAACACACCCTCGGGACATTGTAATGGTTCAGGTAATCCATGCCAGCTTATTTCATTTGTTTGAAAAATAATCGCTCGATTAAACTTAGGATAAGTCCTAACTTTACATTCCTTCATTTCACTATCCCATAATTGATTATCTCCATGCCATTCCTCCTTCCAGTCTTTTGCTAAAAATAAAATTATATTGAGTCGTCTTTCTTTATTTTTTAAATTAGGATGCTTTTCGTAGTCGAGATGCATATTCAAACGACCGTGTCTTGGATGTGAATGCAATCCTGCTCCATGTAAATAGGGGTCATATTCTAAATCGGATATACCAGATATTTTTGAAAAAATGCCCGTAATTTCGTCACTTGATAAGATGTAAAATAATTGTCTAGTGTCCTCTGACATTCCCTCCAAATTATCGTTTGCATATTTGACCTCTAATGGGTTTTCATATCTATGCCAGTTTTTAAAATCAGTCGGAAATTGTTGTTCCAAATTTTCAATATATTCCTTACTCAAAAAATTATCAATGACGATATGACTAAATGGTTCTGCCTTACTATATCTTAGCGTTAGGTCTTGAGTATTGTGAATCCAATCACCAAAATAAGACAGGTTAGAATTACTATTAATGGATATCAATTGAGATAACTTTATTTTAGATCCTGGATAAATCAGCTCTTGTAATCCATCCATGAAATTTATTTTAATACTCCATCCTAACTTTTTCACCTTTTCATTGGAAATATAATAACGCAGATCATTGAACGGTCTGTCTTCTACATATTCGATCCAGTCATCATACTCCTCCGTATTTTTTATCATTTTAATCAAAATCTTGGCAACTTCCATCACCGAATATTCCATACCCTCATCGCATCCTATATTGTAAATTTCTCCTATTTTTCCTCCAAATAGTATATGCTCGAATGCTGACGCAGTATCAAAGGCGTGTAAGAAAGCACGAACACAATCACCCTTACCTTGAATCGTCACCTTTTTATCTGCATTTAATTGTTCGATAAATCTAGGAATCAATTTCTCGGGATATTGATTGGGTCCATACACATTGTTACCGCGTGTGATAATAATAGGCATATTGAAACTGTGATTATACGACTGTGCCATTAATTCCGCACTCGCCTTGGTCGCAGCATATGGGTTCGTCGGACATAATACAGATTGTTCTGTTTTATGTTTTTCATCGCCGTCCAACATGGACTCTCCGTACACTTCATCCGTCGAAACATGAATGAATTTCACCAATTCCTTATTGTATATTCGATTTACTTCTAAAAGGTTATGGGTACCCAAAATATTGTCTTGTGTATATTGCAAGGAATTTTCGAACGAATTTTGTACGTGAGATTGGGCCGCGAAATGAATCACGTGACTAATATTATTGGTTTGGAAAATGTGCTTTAATAAATCGAAACTTTGCAAATTTCCTTCGACAAATGTGTAATTTGGAGACTCACGCACCTCTTTATCGACATTGTTCTTGTCACCGCAATAATAGAGGGCGTCGAAATTCATCACCTTCATATCGGGATATTTTTTGCAAAATAAATTGATAAAGTTGGAACCGATAAATCCAGCACCACCCGTAATAAACAAACATTTCATCTTTTTCACCTCTTCTTCAAAGGAAATATCGGATAATTCGACGGGTTCGGTCTTTGTAATCGGTTTCTCTTTTGGAACGTAAGTATCCTTGTAACTACGCAGCATATCACGGACAGAGTCCTTGATGTTTTTCACATGTGGATACAATGTTTCCAAACGCGTGGTTTCCAAGAAATTATTGGAACGATCGGCTGCCAAAATGGCACGTTGTTCTTCCTGGGTGAAATTGTTGTAGGTGAAATCGGGGTCCACGATTTCTTGAAACATATCCAAAATCTCATTGTGACTAATGAGTCCCGGGTTTGTCAAATTGATGGTTCCAACTGTCTTGTTTTTCATCATATCCAAAACGCATGGCAAAAGTTCGGGCAAAACCGTCATGGAATTGGGTATGGAACACACCTTTTTATAAGTGGTAATTTTGGTGATGAAATTACGACCATTTTGAGAGCCGGTAATCGGCATGCGAATACGTAAGTTTAGCACGTCATTTTCGTAAAATTTGATTAAACGGTCAGTATATCCCTTTACCACGGAATAAGAAGACCCGAAAAAATTTGGGACAGATTCTTCTGCAAAACCATGCTCTTCGAGTCCAAATGGATGTTCTTCGTCAAATTTAAAAATACATCCAGTTCCTAAATAGGTGAAATGGATGCCGTTTTGTCTGCATAACTCGCTCATTAAGAGGGGTCCATACAGATTATCTCTCATATTTTCCACCAATTTACCATCTTGTTCTAAATAATCGATGGTTGTATATACTTTTTCTCCAATTTTTCCATGGGTTCTTCCGATGAAAGAAACAACATGAGTCGGTTGAACGCACTGAATTTCTTCCAACAACGATTTATCGTTGTCAACACGCGCTTTACCAGAAACGAATTCGATTCCGTCTTCTGTCATCAACTTTTCAAATTGTCCTCCAATCCATCCGGTTGTACCGTATAAGAGAACCTTCATTATATACTAATTGAGATATTTTAATTAATTGAATGAAAATATATTTATAAAGCATTATATATAATGGAACTAATTCAATCTCTCGATGATTGGTCCAAGGTGTTATTTTTGAGTATATGTTTCTTAGTGTTATTCATGGTATTTTTTAAGATAGAACCCATTTCCGAGTTACTTACAGAAGGGCTTATGAATATGGGAAAATAAAGTCCGTACAAATCGAGGTTATTATGTTATTATATTATAACTTGGAAATATGGATCAGATTTTTGAACTAATTACCAAATCAGGTAATTTAAATACTATCAATTCGTCTATGTTAAATACAATAACCGGATCCACTCCGTCTTCGGGACCGAGTGGTTCTGGTGGTACCAGTTCTGGTACTAGTGGTGGAACGGGTACCAGTGGTTCTGGTTCTGGTTCTGGATCTGGATCTGGATCTGGTTCTGGTTCTGGATCGGGATCTGGTTCTGGTTCTGGTTCTGGTTCTACTAGTACGGGTACTAATAGTATCGCTAGTCCCGCTATTTCTGCCGCTGCAAAAAAATCGGTTGATAAACCGTATAATACGATGGATAAAAACTTTTTCAATTATGCCAATATGTATAAGTCTCCTGAGGAAATCAACAATGTCCCGAGCCATTTAGTCGGATATTACACAGATGCTTTATTAAGTGGTGGTTCAGGCGCTCAACCAATCTATCAAACCGGATACAATGCCGTAGATTTACCGGGAAATAGATATTTTATAGAAACGCAAACAAAATGCCGTGAGACCGACGGTTCTATTCAAGACCGCTCTATTTTAATCGATAATGTATTAGAATCAACAATCGACGGTTTCCCGAAAAGTGAAAAGGGATTAATGTATTCCTTTTTTGCATCTTTAGGCAATGTATCCACCACATTGCCGGGATCAGTTGCAAGTCCAGGTCCAGCTTCAGCACCCAGTCCAGGAACGAGTGCATTAAACGCGCTAACAAGTGAAAATAATATACCCCCATGCCGCTTAGCAAAAGTCAAATCCTCAGATAAAACAGATGCATCTACTATCAGTGGATATGTAACGGATGCAGATTTTCAAACGATTGATCCTTTGGCAATTGAAAATTTCACAACGAGAGAAGGCCTGGTTGCAACACCTTTATCTGATAATTTTCATGATACAATAAATAAGGCCCATAATACATTGATATCCCATACTTCAAGTGCATTAGCTTCTGCAAAGGCAGCGAGATCGAGTGCAGATTCAGCTCAGAACTCGATTCGCATAAAGGGTACTTCACAACAACAGGCCTATAAACAAATGTCAACCACCGCTACGGGTGATGTTGCGGCTTCGAAAAAACAGGGTGATGATACGGCGAAATCAAAACTGGTAAAAAATTATACAACCTATTCAGATAAGACGACATGGCCGATGGATAAATTATTTTCAACGTTTCTTACCTATGTGAATGTAGAAGATCCTATTACACCTCTTTGTATTTTTTCAACATTACGGAAGGTGGATTTGCCGAAATCGATACCCAATTATTATAATACGAATGATACACAACAAAATTGCCCGAATAACTTTTATCCACCATCGGAACCAGGAAAATTTATAAACGCTTTAAAGGAATACGCCGAATATAATTGGTGGTCTAAAGGGGAAAACAAGTTTGTGATAAGCACTCCAAGTGCAGCTGTGCCCCCAAAGCCAAAACACGGTAGTATTGTGGATATAACAACCGAATATGTACCTTCTAAATTAACATGTCAAATGGACGAGGAATCTTCAGGAATATCCTCTTTGTTTGGTTCAGGGTCTTTTGGATTTGTGCCGAATAATAAAACACCGAATCCGAATTATACTCTTTTTTGGGATGCATTGGAACCTTATCGTCAACCCATCATCGATGCAATGAAACAAACTGATTATCCCAAATATTTTGGATATTGCCCTCCTAGTGCTGCGAATTCTGATGCACCGTCAACTACCGCAAATCTAAAGAGCAATAATTCATCTAGCGTAAGTGCGAATGTCTCCTATGGCGATGGTTCATCAAACTCATCAATGCAAAATCTAGGTCTAACACCTCTCACTGAAAATTTTAGTACATATACTCCTTCAAAGTCCTATATGAGTGACGAATCTTGTTTTTTACTTTTCCTACTTATCTTTTTGGCGATTTTCTTTTATTTGTCTCGATAAAGAGTATGGGTCGCTTCATAAAAAATAAATGTATATACACATTTATTTTTATTTTTCGGTTATTTCATTCGGTAGTTATTTATTGTTATTGTATTATAATTCAACCCGTTGATGAGGGTCCAGGAGTCACTGAAAGAGAGGTGCGTTCCAATACACATGGTCCAGCCCCACCAGTCACACAACTGTAACATATATTACATCCAATTCCTTCCTCTTCTTCTTCTTCTTCCGATTCTTCCTCTTCTTCTTCTTCTTCCTCTTCTTCAAAGTTCAAATGAATCGCTACGTCGTTTTCCACATCCATCGCTACGTCGTTTTCCACATCCATCGCAATGGATTCTTCTGTGGGAAGAGAATACCCTGATAGTAACATTTGTGCGGTGTGTGCCAAATGAATCTGCCGTTGTTTGTACAGCTTTATTTGATCGATTTCATATGCAGTACGATAAGTATTTTTCTGAATCATATCGGTTTTAAGCGACATTTCATTTTCAGATATCTTACAAATCATATCGGCATGTTTAAATACTTCCGGGTCACGTCCTTGATCGCGAACGTGGTGCGGGATGGAGGAGATTCCTGCTATATCCTCCATAGTGTCGACCGCCATTATGTAATCATTACATCCATAATGTCCGAATCGACCCACAACTCGCTCAATCTTTTCATTATCCGCAACCAATTGAAGACGAAGAAGTGTATTCATTTTTGTACGGTCTTCGATATGCTGTTGCATGTCCCCTATATCTTCTTCCAATAACATGTGTTCTTGATTTGCCATGTAAAGGGTATAGGAAACGGTCTGAATACCATCACTCGTCCTTCGACATACTGGACAATCACGACGACCTGACTCCATCCACGTTGTCAAACAACTTACGCATGCCGTATGCGCGCAACCATTAAAATGCGCCAAATGGTTGTTTGATTCTTCCTCATTCACCGTTGTGTCAACCATACAAATCCCGCATGTGTACGATGAACCCGAATATGTGGGATTAAACCCCGCACCGAAACAATGGGGGAATTTGGGAACTGCTGTTGCCATAGTTGATTCTTGTTTTACCAAAAGGTTTAAATGTTGCTTTATCTAAAAAAAGAAAAACCTTTCAATTTTATGTAACGTTCAATAGTTTCAAAAAAAAGAACCCCCCAATTGTTCTTTTTTTGTTTTTTGTATGATTTAAAATCCTCGTTGACCCGCCGGTACTATGTATAATGTTTGCAATGTGTGTAGTCGTTTGATTGTTTTTATTTGCTCGACTCTTAATGCAGATTCCTGTATCGCCATAACTCGTGATTCGAGACTATTCGTGCATTTGACGAAAGGGTTGATGACTTTGATGCGTTGAAGTCCGCGAAATGGCTTCCTGACGTGTGGTTTTTGTTGAACCAATGAATCGCAATTACACCCGTTCCACGGGTCAACCAATAATGCTAATTGTTGTTGCAATAATTCATTATTGATTTGTTGTAACTTTTTGCGGTTGATTTCGATCAATACCCGTGAAGCACACTCGATTCGTTGCATCTTCTCGCGGCATTCCAGCAACAAATTAGTGAATTCGTCTTCGTCTTCGTCTTCTTCTTCATCACCCCATGCCATCACTGCGCCGCATCTCTCCAATGGTGCGATGTGCTGTAAATAGCGTTCGCCAGTATCGCTCCCTATTATTACTAGAAACGAACCCTGGTTATAACCTAAGCGACCGAGGTTTGGTTGTCGCTCAAGTATAGGCATCAACTCAGTTTCGAGTATTTTGTATTGTTCGGTAAGAACCCTATGTTTTATCTCGACCACACGATGTATATCGCGAATTAGCTCTGTGTGTATATGTTTCTTTTTAGAAATAACAACGTGACCGCTCATACGCATACAGCAACCTGAACGGAAACCACCTAATTGGTCGTGAACGATACAGTCGAGTAGGTGAATTAAATCGAGCGTTTGTAAGTATGTTGTTCTACTAATTAGTCCGCCGGTTGCAACTGCTATAACATCTTCCTCCCGTGCCTCTGCTATAACATCTTCATCCCATAGTCTTTTATCAGTACCCCCCGTTCGTTCCAATGGACGGTTGTTGAGTTGTCGCCTCTTTTCCCTCCATTCCCCCAAAATCTCCTTCATGGTGGCTTCTTGTGTTGCTTTCATTTTGTAATCAGTGTGTCTTAGACAAGTTTGTCATTGAATAGTAAAAAGAAAAGCCTTTCAATTTTGTGGGAACTTAGCCCACTGTCGAATGATATTAAGTAAAAAATACACATATACGGGTTATATTCAAAATCCTATATTTAATTATCACGCAAATAAGTCTCCTTGAAATCTGCAAAACCGTGCGTCGCAATATACTGCATCAAACGCATAACATATGCATACGAAGAACCTGAATGTCCACCGGCAACACTATCATTATGTTCGTACATTGCCGTTTTGATTTTCTCCAATTCGGGTGTATCGCAAAACATAAATCCTTGACCTGCGGGTGGATCGAAATCGCGAATCCATTCCCATAATTCACATTGAGTAATTGCATAATGCGCGTTTTCGAACGATGCCTGGTCGTAAGACTGGACGAAATCGAATGAACCTGAAACTGATATAGTAGACATAATAATAGCCTGTGGTTGATGTGATTGATTTCCGCCTAGGGTCGGAAATCAATTTTATGGGACATCATGCTCGCCCCGCAAAAAAAGGTTTTATTTAATTTATTTTACACAGTTACGTTATTTCTAGTCGAATCTACGCTTGTCTACAAAGTCATCCACCCACGCTGGAGTATATCGTGGTTCTTCTGTTGGTTTCGTGTAGCATCACTCATTTTCGTCGTTGTTCGTTGGTTTATCAACTAAAAATATGCAAAAGCCTTTCAATTTTATATGTTTGTAAACGACCTATTACGATTTACACGTGGTCCTTGAATCCATGTAGGACTTATTCATGTATCACGTGTAAATCATCAGTATGCTTTAAAATTGGTTGTATCAGGACTCCCCCAAAATGATTGTATGCCTGGGGAAGCAGGAAAACCATATTTGCCGAAGTTGCTGGTTTCAATCAGTACATCCTTCAAAGCTGTCGCACCCCGGAACGCGGAACTGCTGATGGTGTTTAATTGAGAACCTGCTTCAAATGTTACAGATGTCAAAGCTGTCGCACCCCGGAACACGTCTTCTCTAATGGTGGTAACACTTGCAGGAATGGTAATGGAGGTCAAAGCTGTCGCATAATAGAACGCATCAAATCCAATGGTGGTTAATTTAGAATCTGCTTCAAATGTTACAGATGTCAAAGCTCTCGCATTTTGGAACGCACTCTGACCAATGCTGGTAACACTTTTGGGAATGGTAATGGAGATCAAAGTTGTATTATTTTGGTACGCATTATTTTCAATGCTGGTAACACTTGCCGGAATGGTAATGGATGTATCGGATGCTTTAAAATTGGTTGTATCAGGACTCCCCCAAAATGATTGTATGCCTGGGGAAGCAGGAAAACCAGTCGTGCCGAACCTGCTGCGTTCAATCAGTACATCCTTCAAAGCTGTCGCACCATTGAACGCTAAACTGCTGAGGGTGTTTAATTGAGAACCTGCTTCAAATGTTACAGATGTCAAAGCTGTCGCATCCAGGAACACGTCTTCTCCAATGGTGGTAACAGTTGCAGGAATGGTAATGGAGGTCAAAGCTGTCGCTTCTCGGAACGCGTACTTTCCAATGGTGGTTAATTTAGAATCTGCTTCAAATGTTACAGATGTCAAAGCTGTCGCACCCCGGAACACACCAGAACCGAAGCTGGTAACACTTTTGGGAATGGTAATGGAGATCAAAGCTGTCGCACCCCGGAACGGAGCAATTCCAATGGTGGTTAATTGAGAACCTGCTTCAAATGTTACAGAGGTCAACGCTGTCGCACCATAGAACGCAGCATCTCCAATGCTGGTAACACTTGCAGGAATGGTAATGGAGGTCAAAACTGTCGTTTGTGCGAACGCATATGCTCCAATGGTGGTTAATTGAGAACCTGCTTCAAATATTACAGATGTCAAAGCTGTCGCATTTTCGAACGCATAATCTCCAATGGCGGTAACACTTGCAGGAATGGTAATGGAGGTCAAAGTTGTATTATTTTGGTACGCATTATTTTCAATGCTGGTAACACTTGCCGGAATGGTAATGGATGTATCGTATGCTTTAAAATTGGTTGTATCAGGACTCCCCCAAAATGATTGTATGCCTGGGGAAGCAGGAAAACCAGTCGTGCCGAACCTGCTGGTTTCAATCAGTACATCCTTCAAAGCTGTCGCACCATTGAACGCATTCTCTCCAATGGTGGTAACACCTGCCGGAATGGTAATGGAGGTCAAAGCTCTCGCATAATAGAACGCATAATTTCCAATAGTGGTTAATTGAGAATCTGCTTCAAATATTACAGATGTCAAAGCTGTCGCACCATTGAACGCATTCTCTCCAATGGTGGTAACACCTGCCGGAATGGTAATGGAGGTCAAAACTGTCGCATAATAGAACGCATAATTTCCAATAGTGGTTAATTGAGAATCTGCTTCAAATATTACAGATGTCAAAGCTGTCGCACCAGTGAACGCATTCTCTCCAATGGTGGTAACACCTGCCGGAATGGTAATGGAGGTCAAAGCTGTCGCATAATAGAACGCATTCTCTCCAATGGTGGTAACACCTGCCGGAATGGTAATGGAGGTCAAATCGAATGTAAGTGCGAACGCGTACTTTCCAATGGTGGTTAATTTAGAATCTGCTTCAAATGTTACAGATGTCAAAGCTGTCGCACCATTGAACGCATCCTCTCCAATGGCGGTAACACTTGCCGGAATGGTAATGGAGGTCAAAGTTGTATTATTTTGGTACGCATTATTTTCAATGGAGGTCGGAGCAGGAGCAGGAGCAGGAGCAGGAGCAGGTGCAGGTGCAGGTGCAGGTGCAGGTGCAGGTGCAGGATACACAACATTGTCAATTGTGAATTCACCATCAGTATTAATTTCTAACAATTTCCCACCCATTTGTATTTTATTAATAAACAGTGTCCCAGTATGGTCAACATACATGAGATTTTTCTTTTTTTCTTCTGTGGTCCCCTGTTTTGTAGGGTCAAATGTTTGAACACCAAATCCAGCATATATATCTTCAGTATCGTGGTCATATTTATCAACAACCATTTTCAAATGCCCTATCTCACGAGTATATCCCGTCTTATCCATGATTTCAAATGCTATATCTGGTCCATATGTTTTCTTAGTTTCCCAGGAAGCATTATGATTATTTGGATAATTTTCTCCTATGTGAGTTTGAATTTCGGCGTGTGTATATTGTTGACTGGTTCTCTTCATAGTCACTGCTGAATTTGAACCAAATGTTGCTTCTTGAATTCGTTCCATCACTACATTGGGGTATTTATCGTTACGTATTACCACATGATGGCTCGGGGTGGTATTTGAAGTTAAAGTTTTGTAAGAATCTATATCTTGATAAAATAATTTCCGCTCGTCCGTATTGATGCCCACATATTTCACAGACGGGTCGACCGACATGAAATTCGTAATTACATTGTTTTCGTCAGATGATACTAGTAAATCCCCTTTTATTCGGGCATCACCGTATAGGTCAAATGACGGAATAATATATTCGTTTATACGCAAGTATAAAACAAAGAGTTCGGTTTGCGTAGTAGCATAGAAATACCCACGATAATCATCTTGAGTATCCTCAAAACTAAAAATACCGTAATCACCTGCATCTATCTGCGAATATTTTGTACGTATTGTATCAAGCATCGATGTTGAAAATGCTCGGTCATTTATATCCGTTATTTCAGAAAGCACCTTTTTATCCGTATCGTGTAATGTTTCAAAATGAAGTTTGGAAATGGTGGAACTCAAAAAATTATTAGAGATCTCAACTTTTACTGCATTGGACTCCATATTTGGATAATGTTCCAATGCGGTGGCTAATATATTGCTGGACTGTTGTTTGTTATAAACGACCTCTGGATCTTTGAAACGCCTCACCATATCCGACAATATATATCCTTGTGCGGTGGCAGCATTGATCCAATCGGCCACCTTCTTGTTTATAGTGGGGTTTAAATGGTTTGGCTGTAAATCGACGCCTGTTCCGAGAAAATACACCGCCCCGCCCAGTAAAAAGAACCGAATATTTAATCGTTTATATCCATATAAAAAGTCGTAGGAACTTTTATACAAGCTGTTATCATACAACAATGCATTGTCGATAAACTCTTGTGTTGCACTACGTATTGCGTCGCGTAATGTATCATTTTCGGCATCAACAACATCGCTCAATTTATCATCCTCCCAATTTTTAAACAACCAATGGTAAATAATGGTCGCGTTGTCGGCATTTTTTGTACTCATATTTAATTCATAACACGTGAAGTAATCGCTATGCGTTTGTGTTTCTGATGGGAATATAGATTCAATTGTATTTCGTATTAAATTCTTCTTTTCTTGGTTCGAATCTTTTTGGTATGACTGTTTGACGGTTCGAATGATTTGATTGAATTTCTCATACTGATCTATTTCTTTGTTTATTACCTGTAATATATTTGTTATACTACAATCACGAATATCAAGAGCGGTTTTTGGTGCTTGGGTTCCTATACCCACATTAAACATATTGGAAATCAACTTATCACGCGTGCTGACTTTGAATATTTCGGTCTGATTTGGTGTTTGCACCGAAAAATCTCCGGTAAAACGCGTATCGCCTTTGGCTATAATACTTTGCCCCACAAAATCATTTACATTTATACCGCAAGACACACGATAAGTAATACCGTCTTTGGTAAAATACTTGGATGATGTTACTTTATATCCCTCATGCCAGTCATAGGCAACCATAAACGTCTGGTCTTGATATAATTCCCCGTATGATTCTCTAAACGATTTCGTCATTATACCTAATACGGTGCCCGCATTCAGATTGATTGTACTTAAATACAGGTCAGAAGTGGTTTCTCCATTCCATTGGGAATAGTATTCATGATACAAATATTTGTTTACGTCTTTGTCATCTACATAATCGCAAAACAAATATGTATTTTCTAATCCAAATCGTCCGACAAACTCACCGGAACGAATTGCATTTGTTATACTATCGACACTATTGCCGTTCTTTAACTGATTGAAAATTTCCGAACTCTGCATTAATGCGGATGCATAATTCACTAATCTATGTGTGCTGCTAACACCATTGATAAATTTCTGAAACAAATGTGTATAAGAGAGATCTATCATATATATGTCTATATCTACATATGTCGCAACACATACCAATTTTGTGCCATACATCTTGCCTTTTATGGATACAGCCATATTGCTCGCTTGATTTACATATTGCTCCACAAAACTATATATGATTGGGATAGTCGGGGAAGTATCTTCTTGTATTTTCGCAACTTCACGCGCGAGTTGTTGTATTTTTAATGTCGCATTACTATCAAATGTATATTTTTTTGCGGCACTTGTTTTCGAGGCACTTGGTCGTATATAGGAGGCATCTACTTCTCTCTGTACTTCTTGCTCATTGATATAATACAAATATTCAATGTCCGGCGTAGTTTTTGCTGTGTCTATTGAAAATACGAAAAATTCGTTGATTTCACCTTTATAATCGGCCAGATATGAACTGGGCTTTATAACTTTTTTCACTGCATCATACGTAGTTTCCTGAAATAATAACGTGGAGATGTTATAACTATTTAATAACGCTGGGTGAAACAATTGTAAGAAATCCGCAATGTTGCGATTTGATAAATTATCAATATCGAGTAATCCATCTACTTCATACGATTGTTGATTAATTCCCAACTTGCCGTGTAATGTGGTAATTTTATCTCCAGTGGTTTCAACATTCAATACTTGTTCTTTGTTGTAATTTCGCACCTCCAATTTACCATTCACAATCATATCACCCTTTACGATTAATGATTTCGGGAACAGGCTATTTAATTCTTTATATTTAAATTGAATATGCGTTTTATCGTCTTCAGTGATAATTATCTTCACAAACGCAACATACGATAAGCCATTCGATATAAATGTTGATAGAATCTTCTGACCATTAAAAAATGTTCCATAGTTTGATTCGATATCTTTCATCACATTAAATACCATATCCGGGGTATTCAGTTTAACATCGAGATTATAACATTTGCTAATCAATTTGCCAGCCCAGTCCGGTCGATCCGTCGACCCGATACACTTTAATTGAGAAAATTCGGTAAAAGGTCCATATTCCCAAGTCGTATCATTTGTTGTGAATTGAACGGTCCCGTCCATCATATCGCCTATTGTATTCAATAATGTTTGATAGGATTCCGAAAACATTCCAATATTGTAGAGGTTTAATGTCGTATAATCGACCATGGATACACCCGCACCTACAGCCAACCATGTATTTTTAAGTGAATTCGGATGCGGTCGGATAATATTTACGTACATTTTCACACCCTGAGTCCATTCATCAAACCACACATATACACGTTCATTTTTTTCCTTTTTTTCCTTTTTGGTTTTATTTCGTATCGATATCGTTTCTCTGTCTATACCGGCTGCAATGGCTTTATATGTAATATCTCCATTCTGCGTCGTGATTGTTTTCGTCTCATTTTCGCGTAATTGACTTGGAGTGAAACCATTTATATCGCTATATGTGTTCCAAGACACCAATTCACGAGTTTCGACAGATTTATCATCATACGAAAATTCCAATATCCAGCTATAATCGCGGTCCTCGTAAAACCGGGTTTTTACTAAAGGTGTCAATACATCAACGAACGATTTACTGTCTATTAATTTGTCTTTATTTTCCGTGACTAAATCATTCACATAATACGCATTATCAATCGCCTGTTTAAATTCATTTAAACTTGCCTCTACCACACCAAGTGGTAGATGTTCGATGGTAACTGATTCAGTTAGTTTGGGCGATTCTGCTGCAACTGTTCGTAACGGCAATACCATGCTTATATAATGATATATATATATATAATTTATGTAAATATGTGTCTATAATCAAACTAGAATATCGCCAATATCCTTTTTTTCCAAGAACACACGCCATTTTTGTTTGGTGTAGAGATATACATCAGACATTCCCTTTCTTCTTCTTCTTCTTCTTATTACAATTCTAGTTTGCAGGGTATAATATTATATCGTGGTATTTATATAGATGTCGGAGGGGAATTCGTATGTGTTTACTCCTTATGGGAATACTTTAGCCTATGGAAGAGCAGATCTTATACAGATAATGGGTGGCGGTGGACTATCATCAGCAGATGTTAGTAATTATTATAATGAACGCTATAACCTTTCTGAGGATACGTGGGATCATTTATTTGGTAGTAGTAATCCGGTTTATACTGATACCACTTCACTTGCTTTACCCGATGTCGCTACTATAGCTACTATAGCACGATTGAAACAAACTAAAACAATTGTTGTTGATTTACTTTCGGTCGACGTTGTAATGCAAATTATGTTACAAATGGAAAAAGCGCTTAACGCATCGACTAATGCATATAAATTATTCACAAATAAGTATGAAAACGGAACTCAAGAATCTGACACTGCAGATACTATACGTTCCATATACAAAAGTTATTTTAATGATGGAACAGACCTGTCTTTATACGATATACAGAAAAAAGGGTCCACTTCTGCATTCGCTAATCTAAAAATTCAATTTACAAGCCGTTTAGGTCAATTGGAATATGACCGAAATGAAACATTACAACAATACATTAACGGAACTGGAACTATACGTAATGGCCGTAAATTAAACTATTATGCAAGCGAATTTGGTGTGGAAATGTTACAAAATTCGTTGTTGCAGTCAGATTCAGATTCGGATTCGCCCAAGCTTAATGGACTGTCTTGCGGATTTTCATTGATAAAAGAATCTGGTGCAATAGACGCAAAAGTATTGAATATACGTATCTATTTCTCATATGTATTCGCAGATCCAACATCTCCATCTAGGCAGATTGCCATTTCTTCTGGTGTGAATTTATTTGATATTATTGATATCGCAAAATTTCGAGAAGGAGTATCTTCGACAGCACTTTCTTATTTACTAACAGATATTTGTAAGATGATAAATGGGGATAATAATAATTCTTTATCTTTCACTCCCACAAATACCGCATGGGAATATGGTCCAATTACAAGCCTTAATTCTTTGAAATGTATACATTCAGATACCGCGCCATATTGGAGCCAAAAACCTATATCAGAATGTTATTTGCGTAATTCTACACTTGATATACCTAGGAGGATGTATTACATTATTGAATACTTAAATTCCAAATACAGCTCTTTGGAAAACGGACAAAAAATTATTATTGCGTTTTCTGATGGAGGATATAAAATAGTCTCTGTAGTGAGGATACTCATAGATAAGGTTGATAACGAGCCCGCCATTATAACCTTTCAATCTAAAGATGCTCGAATAGACAATCTTTTTCCAGTATATAATGTTAAGTCGGACACAATTATTTCAGGTGAGTTAATGGTGGAAAATATTAAAGGGGACACATTTATGCAAGTTGACCCGGTTACCAGTTCTGTATCTATTGCCGGAAAATTAGGAATAAATCAGGAATTACACGAAATAAAGGGTATGGTAGATATAGACAACTTATCAAGCCGTAATATGAAACAGTTTATAGACCAATTTGCACCTTTAATACGCAATACAATTGAAAACATGGACGCTTTTATACAAGTAAATCCATTTACTTCAACAGATCAAGAAATATTAAATAGCAGTGTGGCCGGTATTCTTCCATTAAAAATATATACAGCAGAATCCGTACCAATTAAAATAACGCGACAGGAACGTCTTAGCAAATTAAATGCGTCAATTGACCTTCCTGTTCGAATGTATTTTATTGCTGACGAACAACGAAAAAAGAACCTTATAGATATAAGTATTATATTGCAAGAGGCACAAATTAACCGACTACATGTTGAGCATCAGAAGAGAACAAATGAAGAAGCGGACAGAAGAAAATGGGCGGTACTTGCCGAAGTCGGTATTGCGGTTATATATGTAGGGATTGCTATTGGAACTGGCGGAACGGGGGCTGTGGCTGTTGCTGGAGTAACAGCTTTAATCGAAATCAGTAAGATAGTGCAGGCTGAAGTCGGATCTGTTAAAGATCTAATAGAAAACTTGGATGGATATTCGCTCGAGCAATTGGAAGAAAAAATAACGGCTGCCGTAGCAAAAAAGACCACCTTGATTACTGAAAGTGGAAGACAGGCAACATACGTCACTCAACTTCAAGAAGAGTATAAAACACAAAGCGAAATTGTGGGTTTGAATAGTGCATATGAAGATAATTTAACCGCTCAAAATAGTTATATGTATGTATTGCGATTTTTGACGCTTGCAGGAGTATATCTAGAACGTGGAATGGCCGATATAATCAGACAAACTAATGCATTTTTACCTGCATATACGGTTTCCGAAGAGTATGAAGCTGATGCTCTTCGTTATAAGACCCTTATCGATAATTTACCTAGTCTTTTTGGTAAAAACACTTATAAACAAAAGATTGATGACTTACTTAACGAAATCAACATGAATAAAATAATTTCTCTATATCAAGAAACCGTTCACAATATTTCATCCGAGGAAACCAATTTTATAGCCACGATGAAGAATTATTCGGGTTATACGACTGAAAATAGAAAGGCAATAGAATTTCTTATCAGTTATAATGTTTATCTAACTGATTTATACAATAAAAAACGCGCTGAAATTAATAACCAAGAAAAAGGGTTGATTGCAAAAGCAGCGCCAACACAAACGAACACAACAAAAACAAGCGCAGAAATTATAACACTTCAAACCACTATAGACACTAATCAAGAAGAATATGACAAAGCAAAATTCACGTTAGAAGCATATACGTGGTTACTTGAAAATTATGGGCGTGGAATACACAAAGATAAACATAACTTACATCTGTTAACAGGCAGGTGTCTCGCAGATTCAGGCTTAGGGTGGGAGTATCACAATCACTCGACCGACCTGGCCGTTCGTGCAAATGTCGTAAAAGAGGCACAATTAACCGACATCCCCTCTGAAGATCCAAATGAAGATCTAAATACATTTCAAATACTAGGATACGGGGATATATTGCAATATTATGTAAATAATAACGGAGACCCAAATATGAGGCTAAATCTGTTTTCAGCCTGGGTTAATAGAACATTTTCAAATCTTAAAACGCGCCAACAAACTAAGGTTGATAACTTAAAAACTATATTAGACGCCAGTATCGGTAGCATGAATGCAACTACAGATGCCTTGCAAGATTTTACCAGAAACAATGACTTTGATGCTAAGACACACAACTTAATGAAATCAATCATCACAAACTTATATAAGATGTATACGGCTTATCCTACGGAAACTTTGAATACGACACAGGCCATCGTTTTACCTGTCACTGTAAAAGAAGATGGCACGACATCGATTTTATACTTAAAAACTTCTATGTTACCCAATAATGCGGAAACAGAAAAAGCAGATGTGGCTGCAGCACAATCGAATGTGGCTGCAAAACAATCAGATTTGGTTGCAGCACAATCGCCCGTGGCTGCAGCACAATCGAATGTGGCTGCAGCACAATCGAATGTGGCTGCAAAACAATCGGATGTGGATTATTATGAAAATTTGGTACAAATAACCACCAATAATAAGACTAATTTTGTAAATCAACTTACTAATATTATGCAATTACATACCAATTTTATAAATGTTCACCGTAACTACGCAAACACGAATACACGACCCTTTTCGTATGTGCTAGAGGTTTTACTGATATATTCCACAGAGTTAAATCGATTAAAGAACTTAGACTATTGGGTGACGCGATCAAATTATTCTTCTACTCTCGTCGACAATACGACGGAAGGAACCTTCAAACAAAACCCACCTAACCGACCTCGTAACGGGAAAAACTATGATATACTGACTTTTTTTAATGTTTTGACCCTCGACTATACAGATGTTGAAACCATAGAAACAACCAGCGGATCCGAACGTATTAATGATGATCAAATTTATCCGCTTACTGACGGAAAATCCATAAAATATAAGGTTGCGAAGCATAATAATGTAGAACCCACGGTTGAGTATGACTGGAAAATACAGTTAATGCCTAATTTATCATCAACAACGGACGGCGATAATGCGCTATATTACGTGTTATATACGGATTCTGTTAATCCTCGAAGTTATTTAACGTTTGAGTTTAATTATCGTAATACTGGGAGTTCGATAACTACTACTGTGATCTCCGAGGCTAGTGTATTTGAAGTAAAAAAAACAAATAAAGGCACACATTATTTTCAACGTCCTACTCATTATATAGAAGGCCCAACAGAACATAGCATGTATTCGTCAGGTACGGCATTTGGGGAAGTTGCGGCATCTAGGCCAGATTTCTATGTTAAGAATAGAGACAAATACGTGACGGAACTTCAACGATTAAACGATCGTATTAGTAGTGCAGAAATACGACATGATATTGCACAAACCGCTCTTGAGCACGCACGAATCGCTCTTGCTACCGCAGAAGCTACCGCACAAACCGATATTGCTACCGCACAAACCGATATTGATACCGCACAAACCGATATTGATACCGCACAAACCGCTCTTGCTACCGCAGAAACCGCTCTTGCTACCGCAGAAGCTACCCCGACTTTAACCCTATCTGGTCGTTCTTTAAATGTAGATATATACACACGAGACCAATCGTATCGTGATATATTGTTGAATTTGATTACTTCATTGACCGCATCTACTCAACTTGTAAATTACAGTACTATACTGTTTAAAAAGGATAATACTCTTTCTATTAGTGAACGCATTCAATCGGATGCATTATTTACAGAACGTTTTGGATCACCTTCTCTTTTTGTAGTAATCGACAATATTACAGAGAAAAAGGTTGTTCTAAGCGAAGAGTTTTCACATTGGAATGGTAAAGAGTCATCTGGATTACTTATTCCTGGAACAAATATTAAACTCGATGATGTATATGCAGGTATAACTAAAGCTTTTATCGCACAATACGGGTTTAATCCGACGTATCAAACAGTTACTAATGTATTAATCGAAAATATGTATATTGTGCCATATAAGTATGATGATCAGTGGAAACTTGGTGTAATGCGATATTACAAAAACGGCACTATATTATATCGTATCTGGTGCAGTATTGAAGTTAATGATTATATTAGTCAGAGTATTATTACGAGAGGTGACTCTACATTGTACGGAGATCTAACGTTAAAATCTGTAGATGAAACGGAAATTTTCCATATTGATACATTAAACAAGATTGCATCCAATATGTATCCTTTGGGTATTGGAACGAATCAACCCAAAACTATGTTGGATATTCAAGATACGTCTATATTTGATGTAACTAATATCTTCGATACTATTTCTACTCGATTGAATACTATGAATGGGATTACAATATCGGATACAAGTTTGAATGATACGACAATAATAACTAATTTAAATTCCTCTTTACCTAGTTCCACATCAACAGACGACTACTATTACGTATATAAAATAGATATGGCTACAAAAGTCGCAGGTGACGTAAAGATTATGTATCATGGCACTAATTCGTCATGGATCGGACATACATATACCGAATTATTAAACAACAATATCGACTTGGATAACAGTGAAATCATTAGCAAATACATCTTACCATCGCTACAAAAAACCATTGATGAAACCTTGTTCTATAATGATAGTATATACACTACACTTGTATCATATATTTATGGTTTAAAATACTCAATGAATAAGGTTATTTCTATAACAGATACCAATGAAATATACATTGTAGGAAGTGGATTGAATATACAACAATACAATATAAATGCGATAAATAATCCTAATGTGGCGTTATTATTTGAAAAGATGGATGAACTGGTTAAATATGTAACTTATACAAAATATAAGCGATATGATGAGAAATATCCTACGCAGCTCACTAATACCAATGTCTATAATGGTAACAATATACTACGTTTTTACAACCAAATATATTCTGAAAAAGAAAATGATATCATGGAATATAGTCAAATACAACTCAATGGAAATTTGGAATTGCCGCTTCAAGGTACTAACTATATAGAGTCTAAGATACATACAGCTCCAGAAGGAAGCTCTTCATCAACCCTCTTTCACTGGAAAACATTATTATTGCAGAATATGTCGCCGGTTGTATATGTGTTATATACGGATGTTTTGGATACTAGATATTATTTGCAATTAAAGACTGATAGGAATGAATCACAATCAACCACAGACCCTAAAAATGCTACGAAGTTTGAAATTAAATACTATCGAAATAACTATCGCGATATTAATGCTGTTGTGCGGGTGATTGCGAGGCCTAATGTGCCCGCGCCGGTTGTTGTGCGGGTGACTGCGAGTGTGCCTAATGCTGTCGGAACGTCAGATTACACGAGTGGAAATTGGGTACAGGCTTATACATTCAATCAAAGCACCAACATGGCTCAGACTAATACATATAATTTAAGGATACCAGCAACCCAACAAGAAAAGGTGTATACAGCATACACAACATACACAACAGGCAATAATACAGATACATATTTACGAGTTTATATAGGGAACGCGCAATTTGGATATAATGACGACACAATCGGATATAATGACGACACAATCGGTCTGAATGCAAGTCTACAATTCACTATACCAGCTAACCATGATTGTATTGTAGCTTATGGATTGTATTCATCGTATACCGGTTTGACTACGTTACGTCTGGACCCTCTTGTTCCTGTTGTGTCGGTGACTGCTACGAGTGTGCCTAATGCTGTCGGAACGTCAGATTACACGAGTGGAAATTGGGTACAGGCTTATACCTTCAATCAAGACACCAACTCGGCTCAGAGTAATACATATAATTTAAGCATACAAGCGACCCAACAGGCTAAGGTGTATACAGCATACACAACAGGCAATACAGATACATATTTACGAGTTTATATAGGGAACGCGCAATTTGGATATAATGACGACGGTGGGTTCAATTATAACACAAGTCTACAATTCACTATACCAGCTAACCATGATTGTATTGTAGCTTATGGAATGTTTTCATCAAATACCGGTTCGACTACGTTACGTCTGGACCCTCTTGTTCCGGTTGTTGTGCCGGTGACTGCTACGAGTGTGCCTAATGCTGTCGGAACGTCAGATTACACGAGTGGAAATTGGGAACTGTATGGTACCTTCAATCAAAACACCAACTTCGCTCAGACTAATACATATAATTTAAGCATACCCGCGACCGAACAGGCTAAGGTGTATACAGCATACACAACAGGCAATACAGATACATATTTACGAGTTTATATAGGGAATGAGCAGCATGGATATAATGACGACACAATCGGTCTGAATGCAAGGCTACAATTCACTATACCAGCTAACCATGATTGTATTGTAGCTTATGGAATGTATTCAGACAACAATACCGGTTCGACTATGATACATCTGGACCCTGTTACTTCTTCTGTTACTTCTTCTGCTCCTGTTAATAACGACAATTCCAATTCCAAACTAATTATTTTAGGCCAAATACGTTCGCACGATGGGAACCAGACAATTTCGGATAATGATATAGCCATTAATGATCTATTGAATAATGGAACACCTATAGATGATGCCTCTATATCGGCTGCGATAGAAACACCTCCAGACGGAAACCAGTCATCAGACGTCTTTGATTGGAAAATACTACTAAATCTGGATACGTCGCCTCCTTTATATGTGTTATATATGGATAATTCGGATACTAGATATTATTTGCAATTAAAGACATCTGGAAATGGGTCACAAACGACAACCGACATTAACAATGCTACATTGTTGAAAATAAATATAGGATCGGTTTCCTATTTTACCATACCGAAGATAGTTACACTGAATAGGCTCATTGATAATGATGCCGATAAGCCCTATTTTTACACACCAACCACGATTACGCATACATTAAGTTATGGTCTCGACAATATGACTGATTATATTAATTTATTAAACTCTCGCGATAGTTTGGGGACTAGTGATACACACACGTATACAATAGTTAATGGAGCGGCAACTTATTTGGATCATTTTGTTGGTAGTATTAAAATCGGTCAGTTGAATTCAGATGTCACCGATACTGCTACTAGGGAAGCAAACACGCGATTGATAGAATTACACACATCATTTATGGTGCAATACTTTAAATTATATGATGGGGATAATTTGGCGACAAATAATTTTGGGGTTGTATCCACTAAAAATAATAATCACAATTACATTACCTATTTTTATAAATACGCGTATGGTTCAAATATAAAAATTGACGCATTTTTTATGAATATTACAGAAAAATTTCTTCCATCATCAGTATCTTTAAATGGAGATATGACTGTTTCGGGTTCATTAAACATTCACGGTAAAAATGATAAATATATAACGATTGATCCGGAAAACAATTTTTTTGGTATAAATACAAATGACCGATTTATCAATTATAGTAATACTTATGGTACGACTAGTTCTGTGTATAACACACAACGACATGGGGTTGCATATAGCACAACATACCCTAACTTCTCTTTTGAACGTGTGTCTGAAACACCTGAAGATCCGTCAAATCCCAGTTATACGAGATTTGGTTCCTATTCAGCTAGCACAATGGTTCGTGTGAGTAAATTGTGGAATTATAATGAGATAATGGAACGTGTGAATAGATTGAACGTACAAAAGACCGCACTAAGTTCTGACAATTATACAATAGGGAGTTTAAAAACGTATAGCAATAATAATTATAACTGGAAAATTCTTAGCACATATGGTCCAGATATATCATTTGAGGTTACCGATAATACTGGTTTGACGACTGAATTGGGGCAATTAAAAATGGTAATTGATAAGAAAGATGCTTCAAACAACCTACACGCTGGATTTGGAGTCCAAGTAGTGGACACCACAATGTCTTCGTCCTTAGAGATTTCCTTAAAAAATATTCTTTATGTCAATAATGATAGTCAATTATTTGTAGAAGGTGTTTGGTTAGGTGGTAAATTATTATATGAAAAGGATGGCCGATTAATATGGGGAGAAACACCAATTATACTCGAGCAGCCAGAACCTTTTACAAATACTGTTGTGTTTCAAAATAGAAATATTGTACGATTTAATGGTAGTATCACAGCAGATATTGAGAGCATTGTTAATAATCTATCTTCAGAGCACCTAACTATAGATAAACACTTACCTCTTACAAATGGAAATTATATACGATATCCGGCAACATCTCAGCTCCATGATTGGGTTAACTGGTATACAGAAGTTGTTAATAGTATTTCAGCATCAGCATATGTGTTATATTATACGGATACAAATGGTACAAAACAATATTTGAAATTTAATAACGAAAACTATGGTTCTGGTATTACAGAAACTATAGGAGATGCTACTGTATTAGAAATTAAAACAAATAGTTCTGGATATCAATACTTTTACATACCAACAACTATCTTGATGGGGGGAGGACCGGGTCTTATAGACACATTAACTAATGATAAAGTAACTGCGTTAGAAACTAAAAACGCGGAGTTACAAACCCGAATAGATAGTATCACGACAATATTAAATACAAATGGTCTTTCATAAATAATCGTTATAAAGCAACTTTCGAGCATACAGACTCAGATGAATATATAATCGAATAATGAATAATACATCAATAATATATGAAAAAAATGTGGGTATAATATATAGAAATGGGAGAACCCGCTTTTGAAATGGACCCAAACTATTTTGATGAAGTCAAAACAATGTTGTATGAAACTGCCAAATTTTCGTGGGAGGTAGTCGGTTATGTGTATAAATACATCGACGAAAATGATTTTAAATTTTAATTGAGAGGGAGAGAATAATGTATTGGATAAAATGGACCAATACATTATCATACTTTAGTTTTATACCAATCCCTTCAATGCCTTAGGAATCTTCTTGTGTTTCTTGAAAGCAGTAACCATCTTAGATTTATTGGATTGTCTAGATACGATTAATGTGCGAACGTCATCATCGGAAACACGAATATCGGAGCGTTTCAATAGATTTTCAACAACATCGAGCATATCCTTTTGAATGGCTACTTGTAAAACAGATTCGTCTTGGTCGTTTTTCACATTCGGATTAAACGACTCATTGTCTAAGAATCTAAATATCTGCGATGTTTTGTGTTCTTTCCATGCAGCTGTTTGAGGCCATGTGAATAAATCCAATTGATAGAAAATACCCGACGACTTGATTGGTTTCAGTTTATCGCATTCTGCCGAAATACTTTTTCCACATACCATGCAACTTTCTTTGTTTCTATTTTCTACATCTTGAATCGCGCAATACACACGGAAACAGTCTTTGTGATAATGATGACCGCAATTTGTCTTATATGAATCATTACCCAATTTTTTTAAACAAACCGGGCATGGACGGTCAGCAATACTTATTTTTTTCACCGGTTTATACTCTACTTGAATCATATGCTCCATACCATTTAAAATGAGGTCGCGATAAGACTCGCAATTTCCACTAAATTGTGAGCGACGCGTTCCTTTGGGACAACGCTTTTTCTTTTCTCCTTCCTTATGTTTTTCACAATTTCCATTGGCTCTATTTTTACGCGTTCCTTTGGGGCACCTTGAACGGGTCATTTATATAATACGCGGATACTATAATTACGATATTTTGCGTAAATATTATTCATCTAATTCTTTCACAAAATGTACTATTTTATTCATTCCTATCCGCATTTTTGATATATCAAGGGGGTCGTTCTGTCCGATAGAATAGGTAAAGTCGACAAACGATAATCGCAAACATAACCCTTTCAATGCAAAATGCTGACCCGCGACGGTTAAAATCTGTAATTTTTCCAACAAATAATTGGATAGTTCAATACTATTATGTATTTGAAGTTGTTTAAGAGCCTCTGTATAACGCCCAAAGTCGATTACTATGTACCAAGCACTATTGGGTTTGACAAATTTTAATTTGGATCCGCATAATATATTATACATTTCACGACTAATATAAGAAAATATGGAATTGGTTTCAGAATAATGTTGTTTATATAAATCGGTATTAGAAAGCATATAGTTGGTCGCATATTGGATCGGCACAGAGGCGCAAGAAAAAATATTGGATGAATATTGAGCGCATTTATAATATAATTCAGATGTTTGTTGAGGAAATGCCAGCCAACCTAATCGATATCCCCCACATCCCAAATCTTTTGAAACAGAGGACCCGATTATGGTTAACTCGGGAATGAATGAAGATATCGATTGAATATTTTGTTCGTGACATAAATGTAAATATATTTCATCCGCAAAAACCAAACATTGGTGTTTTTTTAGAATATTTGCAATAGCACGTAGTTCATCGTTTTGATATACTACTCCCGTCGGATTATTGGGATTATTAAACAATAATAGTTTGGACGAATTATTCATAGTTTCAAGTAAAGCATCTAATTTTTCTAAACACACGGAGAATTCGTCATCTATACACGTTTCAAAATCAATCACATGTTTATCGGGCAAAATATTGGTTTGTTCTTTATAGCTAATCCATGAGGGTGTGATGTGAATCAGAGTACCTTCAAATGCCATTTGTAGTATGAAAATTAATTCTTTTAATCCATTACCTACAATGATGTTGTATTGGGTATCCACGGTGTTGTATATATTTTGTAATGTGGCATTTAATTCGAGAATACCCGTACAACGAGCATATTGCTTTTTATGTGCGTATTCTTTTACTTTCTCGATATAATACGGTGGTTGTTCTATCGGATTTTCACCTAATCCAAAATTGTATATAGTAATATTTTGCTTATGATATTCTTCCAATATTATTTTCGATTTTAATGTGGCCGAAATCTTATCTGCCATACTTCTTTATACATAAACCGACAATAATAATAATGAAGTTTAATCGCGATTTATGTCAATAAATCGCGCTAAATATATTACAAATATAATGGTAACGTTGTCATGGGTAACGTTGTTATTGGTATAAATATGTATTAGATGGCAAATCTCTTATACACTTCCAAGGCGACCAATCCACCTAATATTTGCGAAACGCAGATCGGAATGATCTCGCTTGGTGCGATTTTACCTGCAGCCGCCATGGTAATGGTAATGATAGGATTTATTGAGGCGGAAGTAATGCGGTAAGTCATTAATAAAAGGAAGGCGTATGTTGCACCAACCGCGAGTGGATTTCCGGTGGCGATAACGACATAGGTTAAAAATAGCGCTGCTAAAAATTCAGCTAAATACGAATACATGTTATACTGTATCATTGGAAAAAAAAGGGTGAATATGGTGATATTATTTCTATGTTATTCGGCAACGGCAATTTTACTGTATACAATAGTTGCTATATGAAATCCAAATATTTTCACATTAAACATATTGCATTCTTTTCCATAATATGCTTCTTCGATTACCATATCATAATCTCCCTTATTCGCATTAAAATTTATTCCAATTTGTTCTATTTTAATATCATCTGTATCAATTAGCGAGGGTACTTTGATCGTATATACATTTTTACAACAATTCGAAATGGCTGGTTCAGACTCTTCCGGATGGTTAGGCAAACCTTCCCAATCTCCGCCATAAAATTTCACCGATAATTTAATGTCTACGTCTGTTGGTGCATTTCGCAATTTAACTCGTAAAAAATGTTGTCCGTCGTTATCCGTCGGTTTCATATGAATATTTTGATATAGAAATACACCCCTATCACCCTTTTTCATTTTTATTTCCCATTTTTTATCAATGTCATGCTCTCCAATTGTTTTCGCAAAATTCTCCTGGTTTCCACAATTTTCCCAATTGTCTCCACTTTCAATAGATTTTTCATTCTTTTCCCAAGTTAGATCTAAAGTGTTGGTAGGAATATTTTTACTAAAAAACCCCCAATGATAACTAAACTCATATCCTTGACAATATTTCCAAATACAACCACCTACCCCTAATAATATAGCACTCGATCCGCCAAATATTTCTAATAGATTCAATGAATCAGTCATTATTACAATGATGATATTTTATAATGCTGGTGTTTCGCGATTTTTCCCCCATACTTTCGCAGGTACAACGGAACCTTGATTACGAACGCGATTGAGAGCGCTGCGAACTGTATTCACTTCGTTTCCTGCCGTAAAAGACATTGGATTTTCCTTTGCATTGAGCGAACCATTTGCAATGCTATTGATGCGACGACTTGACGTCACTTGCGAAGCATCGCGATTGCCACCAATCCACTTCTTTTGGACGTTGGAAGAAGCCGTATAATTGGGTTGAGATGGACTGTATCCACGCACATAATCCATTCTGCCTAAAACAAATGTACTAGACCCATCTGAAGTCAGATCTTTGGCGGGCATCGCCTTGCGTCCACTTAAAACAGCATTGTTGGTGTTTTGTATGATAGGTAACATGGAAATGAACGTCATTTTATATATTGTATACATATATTCATAGGTGAATACATGTTACTTGGACCAATTATTTAACGGCGACTTCTCAAGAGGGGGACAAAGGACGCATTGTGATCGTCGCCACCGTTCTTCAAATCATTGTAATTACGGTTCATGGCAGCCTCGCGCTTGTAACGTGTGAATAGAGAAGAATCGTAAACGTACTTGGGATTACATGCGGCAGCAGGGACACCTGTACCATCGCAACGATCGATCTGATTTCCTGCAAAAACAAGACTTTGAGACCATCCTGGTGCGTTACTAGACATGGGATTGGGTCCGCCACATGCGTAGTTCTGACGGGATAACCAATCACCTGCATTGTATACGGCACGAAAAGGTCCAATTTTACGACCATATCCTTTATAGGTGGGTTTTGCCATAGATGTGTTCCATCCATCACGCAATATTTTACGTGTCGTGGTTTGAGCTCCGTCTTTGTAGTTTAATACTGTTTGTGTTGCAGAAAAACCTTGATAGGGTCCTCCTAAATTATTGGTTTTTTTTTCATTACTGTTTGTAGAAGGACAAGTCATACTATATTATATAGTAAGGAGACAAATAAAGGTTAACCAATTGTCATCTTGGAAAAACAACTAAATTAATCCGTGAAGGATGAAATGATCGATGTTCGCATTTGTAATTTCGAATACCTCATCGCATCTTTTTCAACGAGGTTCCAAGAAGGATTACTTAAATAAATACGTGAAAATGATGTGGTTTTGAATGTTTCATAACACAATCTTGGAAAACTCGCTAAAATAATCGTCACACTGGGTCAAAAATCAATTGTCGCCTTCTTCTTTTCTATCCTTTTTACCATCTTTTATAACGATTTTCCAAGATTGTGTTAAAAGAATATTTGGAAATCCTTCAAAAATAGGTGTTACCAATAGTAAATTGTTACTTGCCCTTTATTTCTACCTATTGTATATACCGAAATATGGAATATTTAGAAAAATTGGCAAACGATAATGTATATTATACGTTTGATTCGGATTGTATTAGGAAACGATCGAATATGAGTAAATCCCATGACGCATATAAATTTGATACATCAGTGTACGACCCCGAAAAACTGCTAAAAAACATTCCATCGCAATCTCCTAAATTACACAAACTCTTGGAAAACATTGCAAAATTAGACAAGAAGGATATGGAGCGCGACGGACACCATTATAAACATTTCATCTTTTGCGATTTGAAATCCAGTAGTTATGGTGCGAAAATGTTGGCATCTGCATTAATCGCCACAGGTAAAACGCTGGGATATTCTGCAAAAAGAAAAGATGAAGTCGTGAAAACACCCGCTCAAAAAACGCCTAAAGTTCGCGAGGATACACCCAGGCCTTTGGATAAATTATCGGTGAAACGATTGAGAAAAACACCTCAATTGGAAAACATCGAAGAAGGGGATGAAGAAAATTCGATGCAAGGAGGTTCGAAAACTTCGTCGAAAAAGAAAGAGTACCTAAAAATGGAATTTCTAGACCCGAAAAAATTACGCGAGACAAAGTTCGAAAACTTTTTCCTATTATCATCCGTCGATGTTTTCGACCAAAGCATTAGTGTAAAGGATAAGAAACACATACTTCAATCGTTTAATGCAAGACCAGAAAACGTCCATGGGGAGAACATCCGATTCATTATTATGGATAGTGGTTTTAAGGAGGGTATTGATTTGTTTGACATTAAATACGTCCATATATTCGAGCCACCAGTGAATAATGCGGATAAGAAACAAGTGATTGGGCGCGGTACGCGTACGTGCGGACAAAAGGGATTGGATTTCCATCCTACCCGCGGATGGCCTCTCCATGTTTTCATCTACGACTTGGAAATACCGGAACCATTGCAAAAGCAATTCCTAGGATCGAAAACGGCGATGGAAGTATATTTGCAGTCTCTCAATGTAGACCTTCGCATGGCGGAATTCATGTCGGATATGGAGAAAACGATTGTGTATGGTTCAGTCGATCATGATCTTAACCAGAAAATCCATTCTTTTACAATTGATGAAGAGGGCATGGAAGATGACGGAGATATGCTATTGGGAGGAGGTCCTAAACGAAAACCAGTAATACGCACCAAAAAATTGTTCGTGGATCCCTCCAAACCTGCACTGGTTATTGGTTCAGGTTCACAGGAAATTGTGCTCCCTTCCGGACAAAAGGTAATCGGTATGGAATTGCAAGATATGACTTTTAAGAAGATGCGTGAATACGTCCGGGATACTTTTTCCCATTGTTCTTGGAAAGATGTCAAAATGGAGAACCAATGTGGTACGTCGACCGCGTCTGCGTCAAACGACGGAGTCATTGTCTACACTCCTACACAACGATTCGTCCAAGAATACTTTACACCACAAGCGCCCGTGAAAGGCATGCTTTTGTGGCATAGTGTTGGTACAGGGAAAACGTGTTCTGCGATTGCCGCGGCAACATCGTCTTTTGTGAATCAAGGATACACGATTTTATGGGTCACACGCACCACTCTCAAAAACGACATTTGGAAGAATATGTTCGACCAAATATGTAACGAACAAATCCGGAAAATGGTGCGCGATGGTGTGGAATTACCGAAAGATCACAACAAGAGAATGCGATTGCTTTCGAAAGCTTGGAAAATACGTCCCATGTCCTATAAACAATTCAGTAATCTGGTATCCAAGGAAAATGACTATTATCGCAAATTAGTGGATATCAATGGCACCCAGGATCCATTGCGTAAAACCCTGTTAATCATTGATGAAGCCCACAAATTATATGGAGGGGGCGACTTGTCTAGCCTGGAACGTCCTGATATGAAAGCACTCCATAAAGCACTCATGAATTCGTATGGGACATCGGGAAAGGACAGTGCGCGATTATTATTGATGACGGCTACTCCCATTACAGAGAGTCCAATGGAGATGAATCAGTTATTAAATCTCTGCAAACCTGCAATGTCGCAATTGCCCGACGAATTCGACCGTTTTTCGCTCGAATACTTGGATGAAGTAGGGAAATTCACACGTGCGGGTCGTGAACGGTTTTTGGACGATATTGCTGGATATGTGAGTTATTTGAATCGCGAGAAGGATGCTCGTCAATTCGCACAACCGAAATTGCATTATGTCAATGTGCCATTGGTAAAAGACGTAAAGGAAGTGGAAAAAATGGACCGACGCTATTACAAGACCCTGTTTTTAGAAGACCAAGAAAAATTGCAAAAAGAAATTGCTACGGAAAACGACAAAATCGAGGAGGAGATGCGTGATTTGGATAAAACGCGATTTTACGCCATTAAAGATGTATGTGCGGATTATGAAGGTAAAGTGAAAAAATCGTGTGAAAAAATAGCCAATAAAAACATTAAATTATTGGTGAATGAATTGAAGGCAATTACTCTTCACGTAAAAGAAAATGTCAAGGAATTGAAACGTAAATTGCGGGAAAAAAAACAGGACCGGTCCGATTTATTGAAATTACAAAAAGAGTATTTGAAGGAAAATGTTTCGGAGGAGGAGAAGAAACGTTTTCAAGATAGCAGTTATTACATGTTGAAATACAGTTGTGGTAAGAAAAATCTCGAAAATGCGACTCTATCTGATTTTGCAAATACACATCCTGAAATTGAGGAGTTGGACGAGAAAATGCGCGGACACGAGGAGAACGCGCGTGCGCTGGAAGAACGTTTGAAAATATTGACCGCAGCACAGAAGAAGAAGATCAAAGAATTGAAGGATTTATTGCGCCAAGATTTATCGGACCTTGAACGAAATGTTGTCAAAAGTGTATTGAAAGATACTATGATCGCCAATCGCAAGACGATGAAGGAAACCCGCAAGGAAGTTTCCAAGGACACAGCATCAAATAGCAAATTATTACAAGAACTTCAAAAGACGCGCAAAAAACGTCTTGGAAAATTGAGAAAAATCGTTAAAAACACACGTAAAGAGTCAAAGGCGGCGAAAAAACAGGAAGCACGTAACACAAAAGCCCTTCGCAAAACATTGCGTATCCAGGGCGAGTTGCGCGAGGAGTTTCAAGGAGATTTCATGAAAAATCGTATTAAGTCTCTCCAAAAAGATACTGACGACGAATTTTCCCATATGCGAGACGAACTACAGAAAGAACACGACCGAAAAATGGAGGCCAAGGAGATAAAAGAGACGGAACGCGCCGAAAAACAACGCGTACGTGAGGAAGCCCGTGAAGAAAAGGAACGCGAAAAAGAAAAGAAACGCAGAGAAAAGGAACGCGAAAAAGAAAAGAAACGCAGAGAAAAAGAACGCGAAAAAGAAAAGAAACGCAGAGAAAAGGAAACGCGACGCAAAGAAAAGATACGTTTGAAGGAAGCAAAAAAAACAAAGAAAAATCGATAAAATTGAAAAGCCAATTACACAATACGTTTTGTATCAATCGAAAACATGGAAATTCAGCAAGAAAACGTAATGGTAAAGGAGGAGGAGGAGAGCAGGGTTGCTCTAGATGGCATGTTGACGTCAATCGTCAACACGCAATTTGAACGGAAACAAAAAAAGGATATTTGGGGAAATTCACCCTGGAAACATATTGCCGAACTGGAAAATGATTATGTCGGAAAAGTAGGCGAACAATTTCTACAGCAGATTTGCGATGCGGTCGGGCTCGATGCGTCAATTGACGGTACAAAAACAAAGGAGATTGGTGGAGGAATGGGTGATGGTATCATCAATGGACGTTCAGTGGAAATCAAGACGGCTCGTGCAGGAACCGGATCGGCAATTTCATTCCAACATGAGCTTGGTGAGAAACCGTGGATAGCGAACTACATGGCGTTCATCGATATTGCGCCCGACAAGTTTTATCTATCCATCTTTCCCAATTTCACCGAAGAGCAGTATAAATCGTGCTGTAAATGTGAGCCATTCTTCCCCACACGCTCGGTATGTTGGCGAAAAAAACAGGGCGCTTTTAAACTGGATACGACAGAGGCTCTTAATACAACACAATCAAAAGTCGATAATCCCAACACCTTTAGTTGGACCCCCGAAACCTCTTTGGAGGAGGTAGGTGATTTTATGCGACGTATTGTGGTAAACGATGCTGTGGTAAATCCCCCAACACTCACGGATCCGCAAATTGTTGACTAATTTGCGAAGTGCGTATATTATAAGCGGAATTTGTAGATAGGAAGGCGACATTCGTCCAATCGATTTGGACGAACTTTCGCAGGTTCTCTTCCGCGTCTTTCTGAAAGACTATACCATACCCTTTTTTTCCCGGCAATGCATCAAACGACGCATAATATTTCATGTTTTCTCGTCCAAAACACGTCGACGGTAGATATGCATGGCAAGAACGAAACATGGACTTGTTTCGAGTGGTCGACGGTGTCCCACCATCTGACAAGGAATAAATCTTGACAACGGAAGTGTCGATTTCTTGAATATCATATATTTCGTTCGTATGATGTTTCGACCAAACTTGAAAGATACATTCCACCTTGATTCGTCGTTCATCGGGATCCGCGAATTCTGTCGTTATTTTTTCACTGTGGATGAGATGATACCCGACTACCCGTTTTCGTGGCGCACCCTTTCCATCGCTTTCAAAGAGTTGCGGAAGTATGAAACATACATAATCTGCAAATTGATAAGAATGATTCATGAATTTCAGAGCCAATTGACCGCGTAATCCAAATGGCGGATTTCCAAACACAATATATTTGGAGGAGGAAGAAGAAGATGGAGGTTTCCATGTAAGATAATCGGCCTGTGCTATTTCATCGTCACGTGGTTCAATATCCAGACCAATGCGGCGATTGGAAGGGAAACGTTTGAGAAAATTACCGTTTCCCGCGGATGGTTCGATATACGTATATTTTGCCTCGTCATCACCAATGTCATGTAATATTTTAAGGAATCTCGCATAACAGTTCTCCGCCGTGGATATGGGAGTGAAGAATTGATCTTTTTCTTTAAAGCTATAATTTGCATAATTTATATCGATATTTGCCATTTTCATGAGGTCGAACTGATATGCAGGTGGCACGTTTTTCAACTCGAGCCATCGTGTTACTGTACCCGGTGCGACATTGAGGTGTATCGCGATTTGTTTTGATGAATTACTTTCCAATAAGGTGGAAAGTAATTGTAATAGTTGGATATCCATGAGTCTTTTATCCGTTATTTAAAACCGATGTATTTAAATCAATTTTACATAGGAGATTTCCCGTTTAGGGGGTTGATATTATTTATGAAAAAGGCAATAAAAAGTAAAACTGCATAATATAGTAAACGACTACCAATAGATTTGATATGAAAATATTCTATAAATATTTCGGAAAATCCAAATCCAGCAATATATAGGAATAAATAGACGAGTTCGATATCCATATATATATATACGGATATATATGATTCCCCATTCACAGTAAAATTGATTCTAAATCAAATTAAAGGTATTACCATATATTATAGATATGTCATCTAACAGCACCCGTATTAACAAAATTTACAAATCCCGCAAAGTCTTGTTGGAACAACTTGATGATCGTGGGTATGATATTACTCAATACGATAATTTCAGTATCAATGAGATTGACGCAATGATGTCAACAAATCAGTTGGATATGTTACTTACACATAAATCTAATGGGAAAAAGATATATATCAAATATTATTTTAGTGCAAAACAAAGCACTCGTCAAATCAAACCGCAAACACTTGACGATATTATCGAAGATTTATACACTATCGAGGATATATTGACAAAGAAGGATACATTGATGGTGGTGATTGACGACGAACCAAACGATACTATTTTAGCAAAACTTAAGTATCTTTATCAACACGATCAATTGTTTGTGATTATTCACAATATCAAGCGCATTCAAACAAACATTTTGAAACATGATATGGTTCCTCCGATGAAGGTATTGGATGAAGAAGAAACTACTGAATTCAAAAAACGCCTACATATTAAGGATGAACGTATTCAATTGCCAGAAATTTCTCGCTTTGACCCCCAGGCACTTGTCGTGGGAATCCGTCCTGGAGAAGTTTGCAAAATAGACCGCTCTAGTGTAACTGCTCTCAGTACAGAGTATTACAGAGTATGTGTATAATTTATCTTAAGTAAGGAGGACCGATAAATAAGGAGGGTTTTGTCTATACAATATATAAAGGCACATGAGCGATATTCCTCAAGAACATACATTTAGCATGCAATATTATCCTACGGATTTTTTTTATTCCACAAACGCACAAGATATGCCCCAAGGATTCGAAGGATGTACGATTTTAAATGAAAAGGACAAAGATAGCAATGTAGTTTGCAATGCCATTTCTTCCGACCCGAATATTTCATCGGGAGAAATATACAAATGTTACCAGGGTGAATTATGCAAAAACAAAAAAATGGTCGACCATATGTATAAGATTCGAAACGACCATTATATAGCGTCACAGCAATATGAAAACATTGAAAACAAATATCGATTCGAATCTTTTAAAATGGCAAATTTGATAATTGGCACAATTGTAGCAATCGTGTTTATCCATTACAATAAACAATCTGCCTAATATATAAATGTCTCAAGGATTATATTTGTCGGAACCAAATAATTTATTTACATTGCAAAACAATGTTACAAATCAAATGAATGTATTTGAAGAAACGAAGAATCGATATTTGCGATGCAATGATCCGAATACATCAAGTCAAGTAAATCCTGCTTGTTCGAATAAAGATGTCTTTAGCGAAGTTACCATTGCCTATGACAATTTGAAAACGTCTATTGATAGTCTGGATGGTGCCATGAACGCAAACGGTCAACAAAATACTGACGCAATATCGGAAACGGGGTTTAATGATAATATTACACAAATAAATACCAAATATACTAATTTGAAGAATTTACGAAAGAAATTAGACAACCAGTTGGTCGAATTACAAAATCATCTGTCGCCTCAAAATGAACCAGATTTGCAATTACGCAGTACGCAGTTTATTTATTTATTATCGGTAATTGCTATTTTTTGTTTGATTTACTATATTATCACTCTTTAAGAAGTGGATCCCTGTCTGAAATAAGGTTATTTATCATGACCTTATGGGAAGAATGGGGAGGGGGGAACACTTGATTCCCCCTCTTTTATTGTATAAATATTATATAACTAGTTATGTCGGATTCCAATTTATACAATAATCAACCTTTACGTACACATAAACGTTTAGGGGACGTAATAAATGGCTACAACACGTACATTGATAATTTAGAAAAGGACAGTAATCAATTTACACCCAAAAAAGGGTCTTCTCCAGGCTCACCAACAACATACGTGCCAAAATATCAATATTTTCATTTTCAACGCTCTCCTTCGGGCGTGGATACCACGAGTTTAGGATCTATATTAGCAGAGTCCTTCACAAAATATCTAGCATCATGGGCTCCCAAAACAACTACCAATACGACAAACTCATGGATTACAAGTTTAGGCAATATACAATTAACGCTTAAAGAAACGGAACAAAAATATGTCTCTGCTAACAAACAGTCGGGGGTCAATGTGGCTTCTACCGATACAACGACAAATGTGATTAACGTTCTTGCAAATCCGAAAGATGTTTTACAATTGAAATTTGGTGGAACTAGCAATGCACCAACAATCGACGTTTCCTCTATTTTCACTGATAATGGTGTTGTACCACAATATATAGATTCTTGTATTGCAAATATTACATTAACCACTATGACTACATCAAATATTGTACCTACGGGTTCCTATAGTATAACCAACAAAGTGTTGCAAAGTTCAAACACACCATCTTCAAACACACCATCTTCAAACACACCATCTTCAAATTCTGATAGTGTAAGTACCAGAGCGGAAAATCGATATATTTGCCATGATATTACCACATTTTTCAAGCCAGATATATCGGGATATTACCAATTTGAAATCGGTTCTGGTAAAAATACATATGTTGTGATGTGGATCGGTGATATTGCAGTGGCAGAATATACTTACGCGAACAGTACATTAAATCAAACAACCAATACGATTCAATTGTATGCCGATAAAAACAATTTTCAATATATTAGAATGCAGGTTTTTGTGTATACACCGGCATATCAAGATAATACATCGCCCGTATTTTCATTGGATATAACAAATGTGAAAAATCCCATATTAACGTCAACCGGGAGTCCATTTTATAGTTGTTCGGATGTCATATCGAATAATACGATTAATTACCTACCTACATTGCTTTATGCGGCGTTCGTGACAAATTCCCCAACCACCTATAAATTAGGTGAATTTCATTGTTATTCGCAATTAAATAGCTCGAATAAAATCACAAATAAAGAATTATTTAATTTATACTTAATATTAAGTGTATATAAGTTCAACGCACAAAACGGTGTCTATGATACTTATGAAAATACCACTCAATACGGACAGTTGCCAAATGGTATCTATTATACCCCCGTTCAAAATGGACCCGAAAGTAAACCCTATGCCTTTTCTTTATACCGAATTGTGAGTGATCCTCGTTTAGGAAAAACATTCCAAATTGATACACAGGTAGACGACACAGGCGAATATGAAATGAAACTACTTCCGGATTCCTTTATCGAGAAATCTGATTCTTATGCGATGTATGAACGATATTATCCTACACCAACACAAATAGCAAATGCGGTCAAAACGGATAAATTGAAATCAGGTTTACCTGAAGAGTGTAAAACACTATGTAATGATTCGGATAAATGCAACTATTTTTTCAATTTTGATTTAAACAAGGGTAACGCACAAAGCTCTATGTGTTACGTGGATAGTGAGAATGCCAAACCATCATTTAATCAGATCAATCCATCCATTAGCGAGGCGCAAAATATTGAAACGGGTTCATCTAATTTGTATATTCGTAACAATCAGTTCTCGTCCAAAGTACAAGAAGAGTGTAAATTGACAGGAAAAGACGGAAAAACATTGATTCGTTTAGAGTCCATCAATCAAACTGCGGAATACGGTTCCTCTTTCCCTTACTCAAACTATTATATTGACAGCGCAGATACAATTACCGAACCGACTTCGATCGGTGTGTGTGCGTCAAAGAAAAAAATCAATAAAATAAACAATTGTTTTAAGGACGTATTGACAAAAGGCACCAATTATTTGAGAGATGGAAATGTGAAAGGAGGTGATTCGTCTTGCGATTTTACATCAGACGAGGGGTTTGAAAATAAGGATGCCATCTTGACAGATGCTATCGAAAATACGCAACAACAAGGCATAGATTACATCCAAGGACAGGAGCGTGAGTTTGGACGCACCATGGATACGATTTCACAGAATTATCATACACTAAATAAACAAAAGCTTCCTGAATACGACGCCGCTCGCAAAAAATTGTACCAGGATGGCTCATATGATATGCTAGAAAAAAACAAAATGACATTTATAGGGAAATCACGTTTGAATGCAGCGCAACAAAACATAGAAGATAACAATGCGATGTATGTCACGCAGAATCTTAGCTATATTTTAGGCATACTCACAATACTGATATTGGTGGTGTTGGCGATAATTATGTAACTAGTGAGCCGTTTCGAGAAATAGATTTTATATTGACATTATATAGATCCAAATATAATGTCATCCGATAATGAGAATACAAGTAATTTTGATTTATCATCCGTTTTTAAAGTGCAATCGAATTATTTGAGCGATATTTCGAATAATGTATACAAAAATGTAGCGAATTCGTCGGAGGTCGCACAATATGTATATGATTTACAAAATAAATTACAGACAACGAGTCAAACATATAAAGACGCGAACACGTCGTCTGGTGCTGTATTATCCGAGCAAGAAAAAGTGATCGATATTTTAAACAACGAACAAGAACGGTTGGATGAAAAACAGCAAATTATCGATAATGCTGTAACATTGGAAGAACGTAAAGACATGTTTACCAACGATCAACGTCTTCAATATACCGATTATACCAAGATGATGATAATCATTATTATTTGCCTATGCATTCATATTGGATTACGTATGTTAAGTGGTTCCTATGGAGAATCAATGGGTCAAGGCGGACACGTTGGAGTAACATTATTGCATATTGCGAATATTGTTGTCGGTGGTATATTTATTATTTATTTGTATTTGAATATGCAGTCACGTAGCGAGATAAATTATAATCGTTTATCGATTCCTCCACCTAATCCAGGTGATTTTATAACAATCGACCAAGAACCCAATTACGACAACATTTTTAGTAGTTTAGGATTTTGTCATGGAGAAAGTTGTTGTGGTCCAAATACAACGTATAATGAGACAACAAAACTATGTGATAGCGTTATATCTGCGACACCTGTCGCAAGTCCTTCAAATACATCTATCGCCAGTTTAGGCAATTCCACGAATACACGGTCTCCAGGTCCTAGTCCAGGTCCTAGTCCAGGTCCAGGTCCAGGTCCTAGTTCAGGTCCTAGTTCAAATATAGATAAATATGGAGCAATTGTTGGACCCGAATTAGATCGATTTAATGATAAATTAAAACAAACGACCGACAATTTTGACGAAAAATCTAAAATTACGAGTGCAAAAGCCGCAACCGCACAATTGAAAAAGGAATTAAATGTCACCGGAAGTGTCACCGGAAATGCATCCGTGTCTTCGTCCAGTCCCAGTCCCAATACAGAAAGTTTTGTAACGTTTAATGAATTATATAATATCAATAATGATTTGTTACCATGCAAAGTTGAATATCCTTATAAAAACAGTTCTAACGCACAACCAAATGATAATGTGAATTACATGAAGGCCTACAAATGAAATCATACAGGTAAGTGAAATATCTTATGATATAATAAGATATGTCATCTAGTTCGGCAACTTATACGAATTATAAAGAATTATATGAATCCGTGAAAAACCAAAATGAAATTATTTCAGTGGAAACGACACGTTTAGAAGATATATATTCTACAAACAATCGTCGCGCCCAATATACCTTACCAAAATACCAATGGCTTGTTTATATTAACTTCTTTTTGTGGTGTTTATACTACATTTTAACCGGGTTTTGCATCTATTTAGTATTTTATGGTAAAGAATCGCAAATATCTCGCAGTACGAAAATAATGATATGTATTGCGTTTTTAGTATATCCCATGGTTATTTTAACACTTGAGATTGGAATTCATAAATTTTTGGTCTATTTATATGCATTGATATCGGGTAATCCGCATCAACCAGAGAAAAATGACAAACCCCCTTTTTCTTTGCTGGATATCATGCCTCCTGGGTACTATTAAGGGGGGTCACCCCCCCCTTTGACCCCCTTCTTAGGTAAGATGATTGGCTATACATTTTACAATTAAAACGTTCGATTTACATAAAATTGAAAAGTGTTTTATGCAAATATTTAAATAAAATGATAAACACGTTGAAAATCAGTAAAGTCCACCCTTCAGCCCCACTCGACACCATGAGCGACATCACGGAAGTAGAGCAGCAGGTTGTGGTCAACCCCGACGAGGAGAAAAAGCCTTACGGTTATATTTACAAAATTCTATTTCCTAATGAAAAACCTTATATTGGTCTAACGACATCGTTAGTAGAACGAAAACGAACACATAAATGTAGTGCTATCAATGGCAGTACGACAGTCGTACATAAAGCGTTAAGAAGTTATACTATGATAGACACTTTTGAACTCATAGAAATAGATACCGCAGATAATGCAGAAGAATTATCTGAAAAAGAAATTGGGTATATTCGAACGTACAATTCACATTATATAGATGGATATGGATATAATATGACTTATGGTGGAGAAGGGACTGGTGGTTATGTTCGTACAGAAAAAGATAAACAGCGTGCGAGTGAAGCACAGAGTAATTATTTTAACAAACATCCAGACAAAATGACTTTACAAGTTGCAAAGTTGAATAGACAACGCATAGAAAATCCAATAGAATGGGGAAAAGAACATGGCGAAAAAATGAATACACATTACGATATAAATACATATGCTGGTATGGAAGCAAGAGAAAGAGCACGTAATACATCTATTGAACAATTTGAACGACCAGGACAAAGAGAAAAATCAAGCGAAGCACAGATAAAACGATTTGAAAAACCAGGAGAAAAAGAAAGAGCTAGTGAATCACAGAAAAAACGATATGCTAAACCAGGAGCAATAGAAAAAATAAGCGAAGCCGCAAAACGAAGACACGCACAGTCGGGAGCAAAAGAAAAATTATTAGATCAACGAGGTAAAAACAGACAATTTGACGTACATAAAATAGATGGAACATTCATAGGAACTTTTACTTACCAATTTAAGGCAAGCGAATATATACAAAAAGAGTTTGATATTACAATAGATAAGAGTATAAGTGCTGTATTAGGAGGTCGACAAACAAGTTCTAAAGGTTTTACATTCAAATATAAGTAAGATATCATCGGTTCCCTTTATAGGAGGGTTTTAACGGGAACTATCGGTTCCCTTTATCTGTAGACTTTGAATAAAGCCTTTCATGTCATTTTTATGTATGGTATAAAGGTTAATTACTTCAGCAGGGCTACGAGAACGTTCCTTAATCTTTTCTAGGTCTCGTTTCATCATTTTTTTCCCAAAATAAAATTCACACATTTTCTGTAAATTGGAATGAGATATATTTTGCATATGAATCGTACAATCAATACGTCCGGGACGGGTTAATGCCTTGTCTAGTTTATCATAATGGTTCGACGTCAATACAATGATTCGACCAGGTGTTTCACGAACACCGTCCAATAGATTCAGAAAATCGTCGAGTGTAAGTGGTTCTTCGCCAAAGGGTATCTTCATCTTTTCAAGGGTGTCTTTTACATCCGTATTTTCCGATTTTTTTGTATTTTCAATCAAAGAGTTTTGGGATTTCAAGTCACGGTCAATGACAATATCGCCGATACAATCAATATCTTCAAAAACAAAGACTTTTTTGTCAAAATCAATCGGACTGTCGCGATTCATATGATTATAATGGTTTTCGAAGAAGATTTCTTCCAATTGGCGTTTTGTTTTGATGAGTTTTAGAGAAATTGATACTATATGACGATTGGTTTTTTTCGCCAAACATTTGATAAACGATGTTTTACCGGTGCCTGGAGGCCCATGTAAACCAAATCCAATAGAGTGTTGAATCCCTTTATCGTAATACCAATCAACGTTATTAGTGAAAAAGTCCAATTGGTTCAAAGCCGATGTTTTTTCATCAAAAAACATATTATCAAACGAACTCGTCGTTTTAAATTCTTGCTCCGTCCATCGTTCAAATCGACCCTCGTCCGATTTTACGTGCGTTAGGGTGTAACAGAATCGCTTGTATTGTCTATCTTCTTCAATCGATTTCATATACGTTTCTGTCATATCATCAATATATTCTGTCAATTGATTCAACGTACAGTGATAGGAATACAATATCACATTGTATTTTTCAATATGAGAAGAGCGTTTTTCACTATTCGTCGTCTCATTGTCTATGCATGTAACGGCATATATTTGCAAATCCTCGTCCATCAAGAATTGTTTCCTCTGAGAAACAAGGAAAATATCATCATTACTCCGATTGTTATTAATACCGCTACCCTCATTGTAATTGGACGTTTCTTGAATAGTCAGAATATCGGTAGACGTAGTGAAATGCGTGGAAACCTCGTTCCAAAATGCACGAAAGCGATTTGTAAAGTTACAGCGTATCGAGCTATAACTATTATAAACGCCAAAAGATTGTTCCTTTTGTCCTGTCAAAATAAGAGATCGGCGCGGATTTCTCCACACAACCGATTGATAAATGTCGTAGACCGAATCAGGTGTGATTCGCATTAGAAACCCCGAGTTTTGAGAAATATATCCGAAAAATCCAATGAAAAGGGTGGATATGATGCCACTCCAAACTGGATCGAGTTGTTTTCCAATTTCATAGAGATTAAGAGAGAATAATTGTCGAATTGTATCCGATGAGTCCATTAAGATTCTTTAGGCGAAAGTTTTAAGTTCCTTTCTTAGAATACTTTGTATATCGACCAGATAGACACCTGACAAGATACGCTATTATTTTATTATTCATCTAACCGTTACACATGTGGTATATTATATTTTCGTCAAACCATATAAAATATATCGTCGTGTATAGTATATCATAATGCTTCGTTTAACTGTATTGACTTTACTAAGTGTGTGTGCCACTGCTGCGTTAAACGCAGAGGGTAGATTTGAGCGTTGGGCGAATGAGTTTCGTATTTCTTTCACTGAGGGAGTCCATCGCGATCACGTTTTCGTGAATTGGGTGGAAAATGATGAATATATTCAAAAGGTAAACGGTCAAAATAAGACCTATACACTCGGCCATAACCACCTTTCTGGAATGGATAGTGAGGAATATGGACGCTTTATGGGATTTCGTACGGGACTTGGTGACAGATCCCATTTTAAGGAGAAGGTAGAGGAAGCCGAATGTTTATATGGATGCGTGAAGGCATTTGACAAAGGTCATAAGCTTTCCACCGTCCAGTGTGTTAAGGGATGTTTGGACGAGGATATGGAGGTAACCAGCCTCCCCGAATCTGTCAATTGGGTCGAGAAGGGTTCCGTTACCCCTGTAAAAGATCAGGGTCAATGTGGTTCTTGTTGGAGTTTCTCCACCACAGGTGCTTTAGAGGGCGCTTATGTCAATAAGAATGGCAACTTGGTATCTTTCTCCGAACAAGAACTAGTGGATTGTGATAACCGTAAAAACGGAGGAAAGGATATGGGTTGCAATGGCGGTCTGATGGATAATGCTTTCAGCTGGATTGAAAAGAACGGCGGTTTATGTGTCGAGAGTGCATATCCTTATACATCGGGTACCACCAAGACGGCAGGTACATGTGAGACGACATGTACTCCTATGGAGGGGTCTAAGATTGTAAATTTCGTGGATGTGTCTCAAAAATCGGACACTGCCATGATGACTGCTCTTTCCATGCAACCTGTTTCGATTGCGATCGAGGCAGATCAGAAGGATTTTCAGTTATACAAGTCGGGTGTATTTACAGGTGATTGTGGTACAAATCTAGATCATGGTGTTTTAGCCGTTGGATATGGCACATTAGACGGGGAAGATTATTATCTAGTGAAGAACTCCTGGGCTACAACATGGGGCGATAATGGATATATTCGTTTGGGACGTGGTTCCAAATACAATAGTGGTGCCGGTCAATGTGGTATGTTGATGCAGGCGAGTTATCCTGTCCTATAAATATAATATCTTGCAAGTATATATAAAAATGTTTCCACGAAATCATATGGGAAATATGTATATTAACCGAAATAAAACCGGTTCATGTGGTTCGTGTGGTGGCTCCGTTTCACTCAAAGAACCTATAGTAAAAACGATGCCTGCCGTAGTGAAACCAGTCATTCGACGTATGAAGATGGGCGGTATTTTCTGAGAAGATATTATTATTGTTACCATGATGGTAACATTATTTCCATAATTTCTATTATATATAATGTATATATAATGGAAGACCCACAATTACCTTCAGAGAAAAAACAGACAGAAAAATATTTGAAGAATTCAATTAAATTTATCCTATTTATATTTGGTATTATCATTATTGCTGCTATATTATTATAGAGAGTTTCTATACACATGTTTTACTGTGTATAGAAAATTATGCGTAAATTGATACAAGAATCATGACAGTCTACTCATCGGTTAAATTCACTGTATTTTTACCCCATTCAATTAAATCTCATTCATAGCAATTTCCTCTCCCATTTCTTCGTCTGCATCGAACTCTTCCTCTTCTTCATTGTTGTACTTCAAACGCAAGTTCTTCCAAATACCTTGTCGATTCTTGCCATATTGACGATCCATATATTCATGAAGACCCTTTGGACTAGGACATCTGCCACCGAAGTTGACCCCATGCCATAACTTAAATTCCTCCGATAACTGGGCTTTCTTGATGGACCCTCCCTCGACAGCCATGACCTTCTCACCAATGAATTGTGTCAAGTAATCCTCACTTTCGCGATATTCCTTTGATGCACTCAAGACTGCATCGCAATCTGTAACACGACCTTGGTTTTCGTAAGCACGTTCCACCAACATGGAAAGCATTGTTTCACTCCATCGAGGAAAGTTTGAAATTAGGTCGCAATTCATTTTAAATTGGAATGGACGTGCAGGATCATCATGAACCGGTTTCTCTGTAAATAGTGATTCGAATTTCACCACGCGGAATCTACGCCATGTACCATGGTCCTGTGTGCGAACTGGCATGAGATTATTGCAACACAAAACCAGAGCAAACTGAGGAACAAATGTAACCGATTCAGTCATATAAGGAGCGCGCGCTGTGATAGGTTCCACACCACTAACGAGTTCTTTCATAGGACCTTCATGTAAGACCTCGCTCGTTTCGGGTTCTTGCATTACCACATATCTCGCACCCTTTAAGGCGACTATCTCGGGAGCTAGACCACCTATTTTCCCACGTCCTTGGGTAATGAGAGAACACGGCGACGCTGCTTTATATGAACCCAATACACGTGTCATGAGATCTGTCAAAACCGATTTTCCATTTTGTCCGATACCAATATAGTTATTGAAGGTTTGGTTGAGTGAAGGCATACCAATCAAACATGCCGACAGGTGATTCCACATATATTCGCGTAATTCTTCGCGAGGGAACAACTGATCCATAAAGGACATGATTTCACCCCGGTTTTCTTTGTGCCTACTTGAAGTCGATGGTAGATAATTGACATTCGTGCATTTGGTAACATAGTCTTCGGGGCGTCCTTTGCGGAATATCTTTTCCTTGAAATCAACCACACCGTTCTTGCAACCGAGCAAATAGGGATTGCTATCCAAACGCTCATAAAATTCGTGATCGTAAAATAGATCCTTGGATTCTTGCATGATATTTTTCTTATCAGCAGTCGTACCGAGTCGGGAAATGATTTTGATAACCGTATCGACACGAGCCTTGATATGTTTGTATTTTTCTTCTTCGGGATTTAATCCTCCTAGATATTGTTGTAGGTCTATTGCGCGGTCGCGATACAGGTCACGCAATTCATTGGAGATCGCCTTGCGTAAATAGGTACCTGAGTCAATCTGTTTCCATCGATGACACTTGAATCGCCACCAAATACTTGATTTAATATCCGAACACACATACTCGTCCTTATACATTTGGTGTAAAACAACCGCTATATCATAATCACCAGCCCCCTTTGCATTTTTCATTGGATTATTCATGGTATTGGCCGTTACACTGTTAATGGTCTGGTCCAAATAATATCCAATGGTGTTTTTGCGAACATCATTGTAACCATCGGGATTGTCGGTCATCGCCCAAAAGTGAATGGACCGATTGGAAACGCCCGTGGACTTGATGTCAAACGTCTCCCATTGGATACACAGATCTGAAATCGTGGTGAAATCAAAGTTTGTGTCTCGCGCACTAAACGCAATCCACACAATCAGCAACTTACTCGACGTATTTTTGAGAGCCCATCCCACACGAATCCATTTCGCATAAGACCCCGTTCCATAATAACTCTCGGGTAGTACCATGACATTTTCGTACAGTTCACGAAGGGGATAATCGCGCATATGATTGGTTGCTTCTAAAAATCGCTCGACCTGTATATCCAATTCTTCGCGATTGCGAATCTTTGAAATTTCAGTAGGAGAAGCTGTTTCCACTGATTTTAACTCCAATCCATCATGTTGAATCGTCGGTGTTCGACGTCCACCTTCGCCTCCGTTCGCTGCTGCTTGGCGTCCAATTTCATCGGAAAAGGCCGTGGTGTAAAAGTAGGACGGATGGGAAGGATATCGCACAGACAATTGCATGAAATCATTGACATTCAGAAAATCAGCAGGATTTCCTCGATTATTCTCCAATTCACCGTCGGCGGGATCATAGGTAATCTCATATACTTGGGTCAATGCATACGCCTCGTGATGGGGTTTAGAGGAACCATACAATTGCCAATTGGTATATCCATTTGTAATGCCCTCATCAAATACATCGTTCCATGTATTCACTATCGGTAAATCGGTCCATGTCTCTTCTATTTGATCCATCACTTTTTTTCGCAAAATCTTTTGCCCCTGGTGACTCATTTGCAGTCCAATAATCATATGAATTCCGTCTTTCGTAATCTGTTTTTCATTCACACGATTTACCTTTGTCTTTTCGAACAAGAAGATGTTAAACTTGGATTCTTCCTCAAACTGAAACGCCTTTTTCAATTCTCCTAAATAGAGATCGACCAAATCGTCCAAATGGCCTTGTTCGTATAATCGCTCTTCAACATCATACGCAAAATGGAGATCAATATCAATCGCAATTGGACTTTGGTCGTTTGTCAGCTGTTTTTCGGTCAAATGCTCGACCTTATTTTTCTTGACAATGTTATTATAATACAATTTCATGAATGTTTCATAGTCTTCATCTGGAATGTGATAGGAACCACCGTGAATGTTGGCAGAATCATCCCCTATTCGTGTATGTGTTGAATGTTTCTTTCCCGAAGTGTCATTTTTCTTCGAGAAACGAAACTGATACAAGAATTCGTTTAGACTAGAATATTTTTTTTTCTTACTACTGCCTTGTCCCTCTGTTACGACTGTATTTTCAGGGATATTCGGCGGTGGGTTGGTTGTTCCTTCCATGATATAGATAGTATATGTCTATATTTAATAGCTTTCCATAAATCAATTTTATGGAAAGATAAAATACCCAAATTTAGGTACGATGACTGCATTCGTGCTAACGAATGATTTTAAATACATCATAGTTGTATACAAATGCCAATTTTTACGAAAGGTAACAAAATTGAAGATAAACCACATAAAAGGAATATATCAGTCTTTTATAAAGGAAACAATGAAGTTTTGTGTGAATTGCGATAACATGTACTATATTAGCATTAATGAGAAAAATCATAACGAATTGTCTTATTATTGTCGTAATTGCGGACACGTTGACGAAACTCTAGCGAGTGAAAATGTTTGTGTATTGAATACACAATTGAAAAAGGGGGTTCAAAAATATAACCATATCATTAATGAGTATACGAAATTAGATCCTACGTTGCCTCGTTTGTATAATATGCAATGTCCGAATGATGCATGTAAGACGAATACGGAAAAGTCGAAAAAAACAGAGGTATTGTATATTCGGTACGATGAAGAGAATATGAAATATATTTACATGTGTTCTACGTGTGATACTGTATGGAAGACCGACGAGGCCAATTAAATATTCAACAATATAAGAAATCTCTACAAAATTGATTGTGTGGAGAAAAGATTTAGAAGGAATATCCCAAGTTACATTATACGATGTCAAGTTTAAATCAAGAAGAAAGTGACGCTGAAAATAGCGAACTTGATGAATATGTTGAAGAAGATGAGGTGAAAAGACCGGTTGTTGATGAAGTTGATAACGACAATTCCGACGAAGAGGAAGAGGAAGAGGAAGAGGAAGAGGAGGACGAGGACGAGGACGATTTTGGCATATCTTCTTCTCAAAACATGGATGAGTCTATCTTGAGAGGGGAACTAGATATGGGTGATGAATATATGGATGAAGAAGAAGACGACGATGACAGTGATGACGAACAGTATTTACAAAAATTTGACGAACAACTTCGTAAAAACATTGTGAATGAATATCATCCCGAACTTATTATTCACAGTAATGATGATATCCAAGCCTATACTCGTATCGTAAAAAATGATAAGGGTATTATTGTTGATCCATTACATACAACATTGCCATTTGTAACGAAATATGAACGAGCGCGTATTTTAGGAGAACGTACCAAACAATTGAATGCCGGTGCAAAAGCGTTGGTCGAGGTGGAGCCCGATGTAATTGACGGATATTTGATTGCTCTCAAGGAATTTGAAGAGAAAAAGATTCCGTTTATTGTCAAACGCCCGATGCCGAATGGTGGGTGTGAATATTGGAAATTGAAGGATTTAGAAATCATTTAGGTAGAATACAATATGGTAGGTCTATTCTGATTACATGTTACAAAATTGAAAGGTTTTTTTCATTATACGACAAACATCTTTCATTTAACAATGAGTACAAATTTCAAAATTTTCATTCCCTTTATCCACGAGGAGTATTCCGAGGAAATGGTCCGCACCAAAATGCGCGACCGCGGTTTATGCAATGTGGTAAGAATTGACATGCACGAGAAAAAAGAAAAAAATAAAAATGGGAGTTTATCTTCTCTCAACCATAGCTATGCGTTTGTCGTGGTGCAACCTTTAGATTCGTTTCAAGGAAAACAGTTTCGAGAAAACATAAACCAACAAAAAAATACCCACATGATTCATGACAATGATAGTAGTAAATACTGGACTCTAAAACCCTATCTATCTATGGAAGAACGTATGGCTAAGGGGTTTTCTCTGTTACGCGCAACGGTCCCCGAAAGCGATAGTGAAGAGGAGGAGGATGACTGTGATGAAAAAGAGGAGGAGGATGACTGTGATGAAAAAGTACCGGAATGGTTACATGAACCGGACTCAAAATTCGATCTAGGTGATATTCCTCCATTACCCAAATGGTTACATGAACCAGAGTCAAAAATAGCTCTAGGTGATATTCCGGCATTACCCGAATGTTTGCGTTTCATGACAGAAGAGACTGTTCGCGAAGCATATGAGATTTCCGTTCAAAGAAAATCCTATTTCGCATCTCTCGAAGCAAAGCAAGAAATTGCGGATGATTATGATGATATTGAACGTGATTTGATTCGCGTTCACCGTCTCATGCAAGTGATTTTGGTATAAAGTATTCAATTGTTATCTTCAATTGTGGTTTCATAAATAAAAAAATAATTGACTTCGGTCAACTATTTTTTTTGTATTTCAAAAAATACAACAAAAATATATCAATGACAACTATCCATCTATTTCAGATAGAAACTCTCGAAACCGGATTTCAAAATATATTGAAAATGCAGAACCAAATAATCAGTTGTCGCGCAACAATGCAGACCAAATTATTTGAATTAAAAGATTTATATGGAAAATTAGTAAAACAGAATAATAAAAAAATATTTCTATTTTGTCTTGACTCTTTTTATTTCCAATATAAAACACTTTCCGTGGAATTGGATAATATTCAGCGTTCCATTACGATGATTAACAATCGTATTTACGGAGATTACTACAAACTATATCATTTAATTTTGATTGAACTATCTCCTCACGATAGTGAGGTTCTAAAGATGTTAACCGAATTCAAAAAATACGTTCCTTATAAAGATTTAGACCCGTTTCATGAATATAAACCCGAAGATATCAGCAAACTACACAAGGATATTTTACGAATATTGAATCATGTATATATCCGTTTTTTGAAAAAGGAACAAAATATTGCAAGTTATAGCGAATTTACAACAGCCGGTATGTCTATTGGAAATTTTATGCAAACGCTTTCTTATGAAAATACTTTATTAAGAGAGCAATTACTACTCTATGTGAACTATCTGTCCTTTTTTCATAATTCACAAACCGGTTTTTTGACAAAACTATATGCGCGCATACAAATCTTTCAAAAAGAGATTGAAGAAGATATATTATGTAATCACGGTCAGTTACAAAATACAGATCCCAATGACGCGACGACTATAGCACAACACCTACAAACAATTGAGGATACAAATCGAAAAGATTTAGAGGATACTTTAGCGATATTGGAAGCACGAGTCGAAGAAACAAATATGACTGCTGATATTGAATCCGATAATGACACGATTGACGAAGAGACCGTTCAAATTATTGACACTGCGAATGATAAACGTGAGAATATTCAAATTGAAATCAATACCGATCTATATGATAGTGAAATGGTGACAACAGAAACGAAAACAGAAACGAAAACAGAAACGGAAACAGAAACGGAAACAGAAACGGAAACGGAAACGGAAACGAAAAAATAAATTCTTATTACATATCATAGAAGATGGATCATATGTCAACACCTAATTCAGTTGATAGTCAACGAATTTATGCAAGTTCATCGACAATGGTGCCCAAAAAGAAAAGGGTGGAATGGTCTCCTGAAAATGAAAAAATATTGGTTGAATGGTGTGATATAGCTTCATGCTACAAATGGTTGAATACACGGGCTCATAGTAAATATTCGAAATTGCACGCTTACTATACGATCCCGGCAATCGTACTATCAACCATCACGGGTACTGCGTCATTCGCTCAGCAAAGTCTCCCTGAAAATATGCAGTTATATGCTCCCGCTATTATTGGAACTGTTAATATTGCCATTGGTATTTTAGCAACATTACAGCAATATTTAAAGATATCTGAATTGAATGAAGCTCATCGCGTTGCTAGTATTGCCTGGGATAAATTCGCACGTAATATTCGCATTGAAATTGCTAAAGCTCCAGATGAACGTCCAGATGCGGGTATATTCTTGAAATTCAATCGTGATGAATATGACCGTTTGATGGAAACATCACCTTCCATCCCGGAAGAAGTTATCGCACAGTTTACCAAAACATTTTCCGTTGAAACTCAAAAAGATCCCAAGAAGAAGAAACATTTTGAGTTGTTAAAACGCCCGGATATATGCGATATTATTATTTCTGCGGAAGAAAACCGTCATCATTGGTACAAAGATTTAGAAATTGGTAACAATGAACCTACCGAATTTGAGGAAAAATTTGAAAAGGATTTGTTTAAATTACAAGAGGTATTGAAACAAAAGGAATATGATATTATGCAAAAAGAGGCTGAGATTGAGAAACGTGCCATTTATGAATTGGAAATGAAAGAAAAAGAGATTCACGAATCAGTTGATAAAGAAAAACACGCGACCGAATTGATTGAAGCCTACGTGAAAATGTTTACGAGTACAAACGGACGTCAACCAATTGCCGACGAAATTAGAGAACATTTCGAAGAACAGGCAGACCAAATTTTTGTTGAAAAATTTATCCTGGGTAGTGCATTGGAAAATGTGTAATATTTAACGAAGTATATGCAATATTATCAGAATAATTAATAATGAAAACCACGTTTTTACACTATTCACTAAAAACTTGGATTTGCTCGTAGCTGTGGTGTCTTCGCTCCGTACAATATTACGAAAAAGTAAGGAAAATAATAAAATAATTATTATCGAGAAAACTGCACCGGTGTATTTGCCCGAAAAAAATTCGACAAACTTCGTAATTGGACTCGTATAGGTGTCAACCGTTAGATTTACAGAAGTTAATTTTTTTGACCCAAAATTTGCGATCTTTCCAAATGCCTTTTGAATGGGATTCGATGATTTCATTATCTATACTATATTTCGACAAAATCGTCACTTGATTTCATACACCAAAATGGTGTCTTGGATTTGTTCTCAAAAATATGGAAATATATACATGAAGTATCGAGATGCATCAACTCTTTTTCCTCCTCCTCCAACGTTTTATGCGGAGTTTCCAAGATTGTAGTATCAGATTCATCCGACTTCGTATCAGATTCAGTGTGATCCTCTAAACTGCCTTCAGATTCCGCTCCACCCTTTTGTTGGACGTCTTTCGAAGTGGACGGGTCGTCATGTGAAAAATAAGAAACGACAGACGGAATAACATCACTCAGGGTATATTTTCTGTCCGAATCTTGGATATCAATATTTGTTATCGATTTTATAATATATCCAGGTTCGCGTATATCACCAACAAAGCGACGGATTCGCGTAATCGAACTTTGAAATTCCAAGGGTCGCAATGAGAAAAAGAAGAAGTTCCCTAAAACTGGATGATTGATTCGTTCATCGACAATACTCTCATATCCATAATTGTCCTTTTCATCTTCTTCAAACTCATTATATACATTTGCGAAGGTACTATCCTTCCATTGACAAAGGTACATGGTGCTCGGTATGGTAACCACTTCATTGCGTTCATTGTATATATTATACAAGGTAGGGTCTTGGAAAAAGATGGAGGGACAGTGTTTCTGTATTTCAAATCCAAGACATTGTCGTGCGTTCAATAGTTCATCGACAGTTACCCACATGATACGTTTCTCCTTCGTTTTCTGAATAGCAAAATTCGTCAAATCGAAAAACACAAAGAGAGTATTGTCTAAAGTAGAACTTTTGACATATCCTTTAAACATGGACTCCATGGGATTCTTTTCACCATCAATCGGTTCAACGTAATTAAGTAAATGCATTCCACAAAGATTTTCGAAATAAACGTCTAATGGAGCTTTTTCCCCCCTTTCATCTTCTTGGATATTCGTTGCACAAAGAAAGGGGATATTCGGAAAATTCCATGTACCCGCGTCCAGAAACATCATATATTGTAGAAAAGGGAACGAATTATCCATGTTTAGAGAATAACCGCACATATAAAGAGTGAATTGTGTTGTTATATCTTCGCCACATTCTTGGAAAACGTTAATTAGTTGGTCTACATTGTCAAAAAACGAATACTTGGAAGTCGAATCCTCTATTTGTTCGTGCAAATCGACTTTTTCCTCCTTGTCCGGAATGGACGAAAACTCGCGATCAATGGGTTGTTTGATTTTAATTGCTTCCCCGGTCGTTCTAGGTCCCGGAAACGCGATTTTCTCCATGCGATCTCTATTTTTTTGATTTTGAATAAATAAATCAGACATCTATACAGAGTCGAGAGGTATTTTCTATCTTTATACCAACGAAATTTAGACCGCATGAAGATTTATAAAAGATGGGTTTCATATTCTTATCGATATTGTCATTGAAGAACATGTATGGTATTGATAATATTCAAAAATCGATTTAAAGAGCTGGACTCTATATATATTACCATAGCACCCGTCAACAGACACTTTCGCTAAACTACCTTACGTACTCAATCACAATGGAATCCAACCCAACAACCTTTTACAGCGATCATTTTGATAACGAATATATAAATCAACTTTCAGATACTGATAGTGATTATGATAATAACGACGTAGCAAGTCATGTATCTTTTTCGACGACAAATTCACGTAAGAAAATGGGGCGTCGCAATCGTGAAAAATATACGGGAGAAATTCCCGGACTTATTTGCATTCGAAAAGCGAATAAGCGCTGGAAGGAAAAACGTATTGATGGTTATTATACAGTTAACATACCCGGTTCACCCATTCGTAATGCGGTAAGCGGTTCTTTTGAAGTGGATTATATGGGAAATACCAAATTCGGCGTGGGAAGTGTATGGGAGGATTTGTTTTTCAAAGCCACCGTTACAACCGTGAAAGGGTCTCCGTACACCCTGTTTTATGACAGTCCCGAACAATATGAGCGTCATATGAATTCATCATTATCAGAAGACGTCATTAAGCAGTGGTATGAGAAACATCGTAATGCAACCGAAGAGTTGACTATATTTAATGATAATGCGCGACCACGTGAGTTAACTATTATTCATTAAACAATTAAACCATTGAAGTTCATTTCTTAATGGTATCCAATCAACGTATTTTTACCATAAATATATACATATGTATATGTTTATGCAGTCAATCATATAGTCATTGTGATCGATTAGTGAAAATTATTTTCCGATCAAAACAGATTTTAACGCATCCTCGTATTTCGCAATTTCCATCATAGAACCTAGTAAAATAGATACACGTTGATGTAACTTTTGAGGAATGATGTCTAAGATACGTTCCGTATTCATGGACCCTGTGAGTGCGCGTCCACCTGCCTCCTCCATGATTTTCGCCATGGGAAAACATTCGTATAGCAAACGCAATTTCCCGTCCGGGTTTTTCTCATCGGCAGGATAACAAAACATTCCTCCATACAAAAGTGTACGATGGACGTCTGCGACCATGGATCCAATATATCGCTGCGTATATTTATTTTCAGGAATGCGATATTGTGCGATGTATTCCTTCATATCATCATACCACACATGCGAATTCCCTTCATTAATGCAATATATCCGTTTGGTCTTGGACCGTATATCCATGTTGCCAGTGTGAATATACACACCCGATTTCGAATCCAATGTGAACTTTTGTACGCCTTTTCCGGTAAATGTGATGACCAATTCGGTCGCAGGTCCGTACAAAATATATCCGGCACAAACAATATCGGATCCGGGTTTTCGAACGCGTTCGTCCAAGGTCAATGACGAATCCTGGTCCTCGTAAATCGAAAAAATTGTTCCGACACAGCAATTACAATCAATATTGGACGAACCATCAAGCGGATCAAATGCTAACATGTATTTGTCTTTTCCCGATTCGCCAACTTCTACCGCAAAATCATCCTCTTCAGACAACAATAAACTGCAATTGCCTGTATCGACCAGAACCTTTATCATAATATCATTCGATAATACATCCAATTTTGCTTGAATATCCCCCGAACTATTTTCGGCAGATGTTTCAACCTTTCCGTGTAAATCGTTTAATGCTGCTCGTTCCACCTCCTCGCCAATTACTATACCACATTTAGCGATTCCTTCGACAATGGATTGCAAGACAACATCGATTCCTTCACTTACCAAATAGGGACATAACTCCATAATCTCTCTATATATGGACCAATGATAATAGCACATGGAAATATTATCATTTACACAATCTAAATAAATCGAAGCAAGTGAGTAGATAAGAACAAATAAACCGCCATAGCTGCAATCACTAAATAAGATGCCGTATTATAACCAATAGAACCATTGATTTCGGGGAAAATGGTAAATACACCATCCGCAATGATAGCTAAGCCAAGACAAACCAAAATAAATGGACGGATTTTATTCAAATCGCGAATTTTTGTCACAAAGAAAAAGGCGATAATAAAGGCAATGAATGCAAACGCATCTTTTAAGTAGCCCACTGAATACATGATATATATTTATATATAGAAAATTTATATAAATGTTGTGATTATATAAGAATGAATAGAACTCGGAAGAAAATGAAAAAGAAGGGCGGTGGGGTAGGTAGTTCTCGTTTGAAAAAGGATACAGTTGAGAAAGAAACGGATACAGTTAAGAAAGAAAAAAAAGTTGTATTTAATAGTGCTGAAAATGAATATTATCCCGATATGTTGCAAGATTCAGATGAAATAATAAGATTCAAAAAGAAGGATAAAAAAAGTCGTAATGAAGCATATCTAGATGAGGCAGAAGAGATAAATGAAAATATAAATCAAAAAAATAGAAAAAGAGAGATTATAAATGAAAATATAGAAAAGTTAGAAAAACAAGGAATACGACATCAAAATAAGAAAAAGAAGATATTAAAATTAATAAATCCATCCCATTACGCTACCCGAAAAAAAAATGAATCAATTGAAAAATCAAAAATCAAAAAAAAAAAAAAAAAAAAAATAAAAAAAAAAAAAAAAAACAAAAAACAAAAAAAAAAAAAAAAAAATAAAAAAAAAAAAAAAATGAAACAATAAGAAAACGAGAAAATCCCCGGTATCATAAAAATGCGGAACAACATAGAGAAGCCGAAGAATTTAAAAAAAATATATTCGAATTCATGGAATTAAAAAAAACCTAGTCTTACCGCTTTATATAATAAATTATCCGTAAAAAACATACCCTTATGGTTTGTTTTTATAGTTTGTTTTTATAGTTTGTTTTACATATTCAAGGGTATAAAATGGACCCTTTTATTTTGTTAAGGAATAGATGCGAGTAATGATTTGAAATAAGGCACGATAAAACATCCCTCTTTAAATATGTAATATGTTCGATTGGGGTTCGTCGTGGTGCCACACACCCTCGTAAACGACAATGCCATGGGCGTCGCTTTGAGTTCCATTACCTTGACGATCGCCATTTACCCATTCTCCCACATAGGTCGACCCATCGGGCAATTTGATTGTACCCGAACCGCAAAACGGTTGTTGTATATTGTCGATATTCCACAAACCGTCGTAAGTGCGTCCGGCAAAGTGATGCGATTTTCCTGCGGTAAATACTCCTTGTCCGCAGAATCCGGCATCGGTCCACTCACCTGTATAGTTGGATTCGTCGGAAAATTCGGAAAATATCATTGAACCTGCATAACAGAACTCGCCATCCGGGTTAATGCGTTCATGCAGCACATTGTAATCAATACACTCGCCATGGAAAGGTAACGGTAAACCCGATAAACCGTTTTCGTCGCACTCGGATAATGGGAAGAAGTCTATATCTGCATTTTCGTCGCACTCCGCAAACGAAAATGCAGATTGAACGACTGACGATTCGGTCCGCACAAGAGGAGGCGGCGCCACAGAATTGGATCGCATAAGAGGAGGCGGCGCCACAGAATTGGATCGCATAAGAGGAGCGGGAGCCACAGAATTGGATCGCATCAACGCACTGGGTTTAATTGTATTATTGTCAAATTCGCTCATTGTTGTAAGTGTTATAGGTTGTTCGAAAGATACAAACATTTGTACTTACAAAAGACTATCAATTTTATACGAATCACGAGTCGGGTTTTATCCGTGCAAAGGTATAATCACCATTTTTATGTCAAGTATGTATAAGTCGCATACAAACCAATGAAAAACAGTGAAAAAATAATGAAGGCCATAGCGGTATTTGAAGGGAAAATCAAAGGAATTGTCTATTTCACGGAAATTGACGGTAAAGTTGCGATCGATGTCAATGTGAGTGGTCTAAAGAAAAATGCAAAACACGGATTTCACGTACATGAATGTGGCGATATGAGCGAAAAATGTGAGAGTATGTGCGCGCACTTTAACCCCACCAACAGCATCCATGGATGTCCCGGCTCAAAACAACGCCATGTAGGCGATTTAGGAAATTTAGAAAGCGACGGACACGGTGTCGCTCAATACCGATTTTATGACGACATGATTCAGTTACGCGGTCAAAAATACAATATTTTGGGACGCGGACTCATTATTCACGCCGACGAAGATGATTGTGGGCGTGGAGGCAACAAAGAAAGTCTCAAAACCGGCAATGCAGGAAAACGTATTGGATGTGCTGTTATTGGATATGCGAAAACCAAATGATTCTTATTATATGATTTGTATATATAATGAGTAATACTAATACAGTAACCGGTAAACAAAGTTCTATATCGAAGTTTATTCAGAACATCAATAATACCTTTCTGAATAATTCATTTTTAGATAGTGCTGTATATAATGGTGTAAATGGTGTTCCTTATGCAGTAGTCGGTATGGTGACTGTTGTCGCAGGTGTATTTACGTATATCACTTATACGGATTATGTCAACGAAGTGAAAGACATGGCAGACACACAAGACGCAGAGGCACGAGAAGATATGATGTTTCTAGAAAATCTCGAAAAAAAGGACGAAGAAGAATATGAGGATAAAAAAGAAGAAGAAGAAGATGAGGATAAAAAAGAAGAAGAAGAAGATGAGGATAAAAAAGAAGAAGAAGAAG